>Ga0187877_1000043_pt1 | contig 148079 bp, 142 predicted proteins | sample June2016WEW_17_1_3_FD_132430 | JGI IMG/M metagenome (GOLD analysis project Ga0187877, IMG submission 132430) | Peatland microbial communities from SPRUCE experiment site at the Marcell Experimental Forest, Minnesota, USA - June2016WEW_17_100 | ecosystem: Environmental > Terrestrial > Soil >...
CCTTGGGACTCTGTTGTAATGGGCCCAGCCCCGATCGTAATAATGGGAGCGATACCAGCGACCTTCATAGGGACGCCACCACCAGCCGTTCCAGAAGAACAGATCGACGTTGACATCAGGGGCGACGTAAACTCGGTCTGTATCCGGTACTTCCACCAGATCCGGAGGTCCTCCTCCGATTCCGATTACTATAGGAGGAAGACCGATGTTTACACCCACCCTTACCCCTGCCATTGCAGGGATAGGGGTGATAATCACTAATGCCAGAAATATTGTTAACAGATATAGTTTTTTCATGTGTCTCTCCCTGTAATTTTCGATTGTTTTATAATTTAGATGACGAGTGAAGCACGTTTGTTGTCTACATGGGTAATAATGGTGTAAGAGACCATTTCTATTAATTAATTCTCGAAAATGGTTTGTCCCCTTTTCTTGTGATAAGCTGGTCAGGTATGGAAATCTGGGGACATCCATACTGGTTTTATATCGTCGGGTTCCCCAAAATCCATCCTCGATTCCCCCCTCAGTTATCTGGAAAGAAATCCGTACACCTTTCCCTTGGGCATTTCCTTTATCCGCCTGAAGAACTCCGTCTCCGTGATCTGCATGGGCCAGTCGAGGTTGATGGAGAGCACGAGTTCCTGATTCCCTGCATGCCTTTTGGCCTGCATTGCCTGGAGCTCCAGCAGGTAGCCGAGATCCCGGATCAATGCCTTTCCGCTAAGGCTGCGCGGACACGCATTACGACTTCATCCCAATTACCCATTTCTTTCTGGTGAAAAAGACGGAGTGTGCCGGGATACCAAGGGCTGTCGTCGCGTTCGGCGAGCCAGCGCCAGCAGCTGTTGAACCGGTTCAACAGCCACACCGGCTTGCCCAAGGCTCCAGCCAAATGAGCGACGGCCGTGTCGACGCTGATTACAAGATCCAGATTCATGATGAGTGCCGCCGTATCGGCAAAATCGTGGCATTCTGCCATCCAATCAATCAGAGGAAAAGCGTCAGGGGCCCGCGTTCCTTCTTTCTGCAGGGAGAAGAGTTGCACGTTCGGCACAACCATCAAAGGAGCCAGGACCTCTTGCGCAATGGATCTTTTCTGTTCCGTCGCAATAAGATCGGGCGAGTGGGTGCGTGATCTTCCCGCCCATACGAGGCCGACTTTTAAAGCGTCGTTCGCCAAGGTCGCAACTCGATCCCGCCATTTTGCCAAATCGGCTGGGTCAGGGCTCAGATAGGGAAGCTTGGCCGGTATCGTCTCGACAGTCGTATGAAATGCCAAGGGCAGGTTCATCATTGGACAGTGAAAATCGAAAGGCGGAAGGACATCGCCTGTGGTCACAACCTTTTCGACGCCATCCAAAGATTGAATGATCCGCTTCAACGGCGGCGGCACCTCCATAACTACATGGAACCCGCGCTCTTTGACGAGAGGCGCATAGCGGCAGAATTGCAAGGTGTCTCCGAATCCCTGCTCGGCGTGGATCAGAAGGGTTCGCCCTTCGCCGGCCTCGCCTTGCCACTTAGGCTGGGCAAAATCCCGGAAGGTATGGCTAAGTTGCTTCGATTTCCAGCGCCATTCAAACCCGAGCCATCCTTCGTCAAAGCGCCCCAACGCCAACAATGCCGACGCCAGATTCATGTGAAACTCGGCATTGTCGGGTACAAGGCGCAAAGCCTCATTATAAGCCACAATTGCTTCCTCAAAACGTCTGGCATCCTTAAAGGCGTTGCCGAGGTTGTTGAGAGCATCCGGATAATCCGGACGAAAGGCCAAGGCTTTTTGGCAATGAAGGATCGCCCCATCAAGATCACCTTTAAATCGCAGGATCCCACCCAGATTACTGTGTGCTTCGGGATACTCTGGGTGAATTGTGAGAGCCGCCTTATATAATGCCTCGGCGGTGTCCTGATTGTTTTGCAGAAAATGGATGACGCCGAGATTATTGATGAACCCATGATGGTTCGGATTGAGGCTCAAGGCTTCTTCGTAGCAAGTGGTCGCTTCGGGCAGACGGCCTATTTCTTTCAGCATAGTTCCCTTATCGTTCAAAGCCTCAGCCAGCGTATTTCCTGTATCGTTTAAGGTCTCAACATCTTGCGGGTTGATTTCCTGCGCTTTGTTGAAAGCCGCCAAAGCGCCCGCAAAATCACCGGTTTTTCTTAAAACGTTGCCGATATGCCAATAGGCTTTGGCATGATCCGGCTTAAGAGCGACAACTCGCATCATGAGAGGTAAAGCGACGGCAAACTTCTCCTGGGCCATCAGTATCATGGCATAGTTATAGATGATCGCGGTTGATTGAGGCGCAATGATCAAGGCTTTTTCCATCCAAGCCTCTGCCTCTTTAGTCTGTCCAAGATGAAAGTCGATAATGCCTCGCATGCAAATGAAGTCGGGATCTTCAGGATTTTCGCGCAAAATATCGGTGCAAATCTTTTGCGCCTCCTCAAGAAGTTCTTGATGATTACCCGTCGTTTTGTTGAAGACCAATGCCTCCAAAGAGGCCATTTGATTGATCAGTTGGTCCTGCATGGATCTTGTATTCCTCCTAGTATCCTCTTCGATATCAATACTAGTGAAATTTACCAGTCGATTGTGGAGAAAATATGAAGACACTATGGGAAGATTATGGGATTTTGCTTGCCGGTAGTATGCCCTGTGCGGGAAAAGAGCATGGTTCAGAAAGCGCGTAATCCGGGGACACCATACTAATTTATTTGCAAGATAAAACTTGAGTGAGAAAAGGGAAGGTGCTTAGCTTTGTTTTTAAGAGTTAGTTTGAAATCCGCTCTCTCCTGTTTCAATCTTTAAGGAGTGCCAGATACTTTTGAGGAGATACGATTTTTATTGATTTGTATTTCCGCAACTCCAGCAAATCCTTGTCGCCGGTCACAAGAAAGGCTGCCTTGGCATTGACGGCAACGGCAAGGAACATGTCGTCATTGGGATCGCGGCACACGCCGTTTATCTTTTCCTTGATGTCGCTCACCTCAAAGTAAGGGAGTATTTCATTTTTTCAAAAACGGAGTCCGGCCCCATGCAGAGCCGAAACCCCGTCATAACAGGTATGGGCGTTATGCCAAGTAATCAACAGATGAGTAAGCACTCCCATAGAGAGAGGAGTTCATATAAAGCCCCATCGAACTCGAAGACAGCCCCATATTCATCAGATACGCAGACAGCGCCTGCTCAACAAGGCTTGACGACGTTGTCGATGATGTCGAACTGTTATCGTCAAGATACGCCTGCAGTTCCGAGGCGCTCAGTACACCGTCGCCGTTGGTATCATACTTGGAGATGATACTGTCGGCACTGGATGTGGAGCTTGTCGTGGAGCTGCTCGTCTCGGATGATCCCGAGGACGGAGGCGGTGGCGGCGGAGGTGCCATCCCGAAGTTTTGCGGGGCCGATATGCCGTTTGCATCAAGGAACGACTGAAACTCCGAGGAGCTCAGTGTCCCGTCACCGTTGGTGTCGTAGGTGGAGATGGCATTGGTGGTATCAATGGTTTGGCCGGTCGCCTGAGACATATCCGATGCCCAGGTATCCAGCTGTGCCTGTGTCATCTGGCTGCTGCCGCCGGTGATGGCATTGAACAGATCCGTTGACGCAGAACTGTTCGATGAATCCTGAGAGGTAGGCGGCTGTATGCCGCTGGCATTCAGGAATGACTGGAACTCCGAGGCGCTCAGTGTCCCGTCACCGTTGGTGTCGTAGGTGGAGATGGCATTGGTGGTATCAATGGTTTGGCCGGTCGCCTTGGACATATCCGTTGCCCATGTATCCAGCTGTGCCTGTGTCATCTGGCTGCTGCCGCCGGTGATGGCATTGAACAGATCCGTGGACCCAGAACTGTCCGATGAATCCTGAGAGGCAGGTGGTATGCCTGCAAACCCCATACCCTGCTGCATGGTTGATTCCATGAAGGAATTCAATTCATCGGCGCTCAGCACCCCGTCGGTGCCGTAGGTGGATACGGCATTGGTGGTGTCGATGGTTGTGCCGGTCACACTGGACATCTTCTTGGCCCAGGTATCCAGCTCCGATTGGGAGATACCGCCGCTGCCGTCGGTATCAAGGGCTTCGAACAGCATATAGTTCATGTAACTGTTGGAACTACTTATCCCGCTAACCATACTATTCCTCCTTGTTTAGTTGGTACAAACCTTCGCGAAGTCTGTCCGTGAGAAGACTGGCCAGATTCATGCCAATAGTAGCGGAGAAGCAGTCTACAAATCGGTTTATAAGATTATGTAAGTTACTTATCTAGAGATCCTGGTCGGTCTGCGATCTCCTGTCATCGAGCACCTCGTGGGCACGCTTAAACAGGAGGGATTTCCAATTCTTGATCTGGTTGGGGTGGACACTGTGCTCAACTGCAATTTCATCCAATGTTTTTTCACCCTTGATATATTCAGTCACCACCTGTGCCTTGAAGTCACCGGTATATCTCTTACGTCTCTTCATTATCTCCATACCTTTCACTGGTGAATTCATTGACGAGTAACTTATTAATCATCAAGATTATTCATAGTCCCGGATATCGCTCTGCGCGTTTTCTATAAAACGTTATGGAAACGATTACCCTTCCCATAGGCAATTTTTACCCCCTTGGTCCGGTCTCGCCGGAGATCTGTGGAGAGCTTGTCCCTGCAAAGGAGAAACAGACCAAGAATCACCCAGAACAGGAGAGAGGCACATATCAGGATCAGGAGTATCATCATGTCAATGACCTCTGAATAAGACCAAGATTATTATGCCCGGTGATTCATGGAGAGTCGGATATTCACCCTCTTGTTGCCGAATCAAGCGTCTTTATTGATATAGAAGTAATCACAGCTTTCGAGATATGGGTAGCTGCTGGTATCCGTGTAGTAATAACAATCCCCGCCGACAGTCACGATGTCCTCATCGCTGGTGCTGGAGTTATTAGCGAGAGCATCCGAGAGATCGGTAAGATCAATGCTGGTCTCAAATGTGCAGGTTACGGCCTTCTTGGTATCGGCGTCTATCAATATGACCGAATTGGTACCGACACTGTGGAGCACGCCTTTTACGAGGATGTATGTCCCATTATAATCCGAGTTACTGTCATCCAGTGCCGTCCATAGCTCTGCTATTGTCAATAACGTATATTTCGAGGTCATATCTTTATAGGTAGAGTCGGTATCCGATTCCGCGGAGTTACATCCGGCAATGCAAAGAGCTACAATTACCGAGAATAACCATACCATTCTTTTCATAGAGATGCCCCTTTCATTTGTTTGCATACGGTTCATGACAACGACAGTCCGTACCCCTTAGATGAGCAGCGGGAACCCGGGAGTGGCGATATTTCCCGGATTCCCGCCCATGCAGGGTTGGAGGGGAGGAGGTTGATGCTCTCAAATTTCCGTTCTGTTCATGCATGGATCTTATACCCGCTTCGTATCCTCTTTCCTGATCATGACGGGAATATATCAGTTGTTTGTGGAGAAAATGTGAAGACACTATGGGAAGATTGTGGGATTTTACTTTTCCGGGTAGTATGCCCTGTGCTTCGATGTTGATCCTGACACGGTTATCTACTCATGGCGCAAGGCCTCTATGGGATCAAGACGGGCAGCCTTGCGGGCAGGGAAATATCCGAAGACGACGCCGACTGAGCCTGAAAACAGGAAGGCTACTGCTACGATCCCGGGGTTGAAGATGAACGGCATGCTCATCATAAACGCGCCAATGGCCGCTGCACAAAGCCCCAGGATGATGCCGAAAAGCCCGCCGAAGAGTGAAAGCACAACCGCCTCCACAAGAAACTGCATGAGCACCTCGCGCTCAAGGGCTCCGATGGCGAGCCGGATGCCTATCTCACGCGTCCTCTCGGTTACCGATACGAGCATGATGTTCATGATGCCTATTCCCCCCACCAGCAGGCTCACTGCGGCTACAGCACCGAGCAAGGCGGTGAGGATGCGTGTGGTATTCGTCATGGTGCTCATAATCTCCTTCATATCGTCCACATGAAAATTATTTTCCTTGGCTGATGGAACTCGCCTTCGTTCCCGCATGAGCCGTTCTATGTCCTTCTTGACCTTATCCGTGGAGAAACCGTCACGAGCGGAGACGAGGATGGAGCCGACATCGGTGCTGCCGGCTACACGGCGCTGGAAGGTGGGAATGGGAATGAGCAGAAAGTCGTCCTCATCCATGCCGAAGCCCGAGGCGCCTTTGGATGCAAGGACACCGATGACCTGAACGGAAAGCTTGTCGAGACGGATGAAGCAGCCGATGGGGTTCTGGGCGCCGAAAAGCTTTTTCTTCACCGTAGAACCGATGATGCAGACCGCCTTGCCCGAATGCTGTTCACTCTCGGTAAATGTCCGGCCTTGGGTAAGGGGCCAGTTCCGTACCTTGAGATAATCAGCAGTACTGCCCGTAACAGAGGTGGACCAGTTCTCATTGCCGTTGATGGCCTGCGTGGACTGGGAGTCGAAGGGTGCTACGGCCGCAACCCCTGAGATCTCATGGGCAATGGCATCGGCATCTCCCATCTTGAATAAGGGGGCCTCGGAGCGCGCGCCTCCCGGGCCCATGAATCCCTGGCCCGGTCTTACATGGAGCATATTGCTGCCTAATGCACCGATCTGGGAGGTCACCTGGGCCGTGGCACCGCTGCCCAGGGTCACCATGGTGATGACCGCTGCGACCCCGATAACGATGCCCAAGATGGTCAGCGACGAGCGCAGGATGTTGCGGCGGATGGCCCTGAAGGCGAGCAGGAACGTCTCCCAGATCATGCGGATTTACCCCCGCCAAACTCCACTGTTTCTATCAGGCCGTCGAAGAAATTTATGGTGCGCCCGGCATAACCTGCCATGGTCTTGTCATGGGTCACCATGAGTACGGTGATGCCGAGATCGCGGTTGAACTCTCTGAGCAGGTTCATGATCTCACGGCTGGTTAAGGAATCAAGGTTTCCTGTGGGCTCATCCGCCATGAGGAAGGCCGGCTCGATGACCATGGCCCGGGCTATGGCCACGCGCTGCTGCTGCCCTCCCGAGAGCTCTCCCGGGCTGTGGTGCTCCCATCCGGTCAGACCGACCAGATCAAGGGCCTTCCCGGCCTTTGCCCGGCGCTCACGCACGCTAACGCCGCGGTAGATCAGGGGGAGTTCCACGTTTTCCAGGGCGGATGTGCGGTTCAGGAGGTTGAACCCCTGGAAGATGAAACCCAGGTAGTTGCGGCGGAGCAGTGCCCGCTGGTCGCGGGTCAGCGACCCTATGTCAACGCCTCTGAACAGATAGGTTCCGGATGTGGGTGTATCAAGACACCCCAAAATATTCATGCATGTAGACTTGCCCGATCCGCTCGGGCCCATGATGGCCATGAACTCACCGCGCTCGATAGTGAGATCGATGTCCCGTAGTGCATGGACCGCCGCACTGCCGCTGCCGTATACCTTGCTGATGTTGTTCAGAACGAGGAGGTGTTTGTCCCCGACGGTTCCGGGCATGGTATTATTCATTACGACCCCTTTTTACTCACTGCATCCACGATCAAAGCCGTGCCGGGTACTATGTCACCCTTTACTACCTCTGTCATGGAGCCGTCTGACGCCCCTGTGGTAATCAGGATGGGAACAGGCTGTTTGTTCCTCAGCGTCCATACCTTCTGTCTGTTCTTGTCCACACCTTCGCTCTGGTTCTTCGAGGGCATCCGCGGAGGGTGGGGGAGGATCTTCATGAGGACGCCTCCTCCGGAAGAGTCTGCATTCGAGTCCGACTCCTGTTGAGGAGGGCTGAAGCGCAGGGCCGAGTTCGGCACCAGCATGGCATCCTTGACTTCCCGGACCACGATGTCGGCCGTGGCGGTCATGCCGGGACGCAGCAAGAGGTCGGAATTGTCGACACGGAGCACGGTCTTGTATGTAACCACGTTTGATGAGGTCGTGGAGCCGAACCGCACCTGGGTGAGAACGGACTTGAATTGCCTGTTCGGATATGCACCCACGGTGAAGGTGGCTTCCTGCCCTGCCTTCACGGATCCAACGTCGGCCTCGTCCACTCCCACCAGGAGTTCCATGCGTGTGAGATCTTCGGCCAGGGTGAAAAGCACCGGTGCCTCAAGGGAAGCGGCCACGGTCTGGCCGGGTTCACAGCTTCGTGTGAGTACGATACCATCGATGGGCGAGCGGATGATGGCCTTACCGAGATCCGCCTCATCGACCTTGAGCGTCGCCTCGGCCTGGGCCACCTGGGCCTCAGTGCTTGCTACATCGGCCTGGGCGCGCTCGAAGGTCGCCTCGGCAGTGTCCAGGTCATTTTTTGACGGCACCTTGCCGTTACTGAGCTCATAGGCCTTCTTCAGGCGTTCCAGGGCGTTACTGCTCTCTTTAAGGGTGGCGCGGGCATGGAGGACCTTTGCTTGAGCCGATTTCAGACTTGCCCGGAACTGCAAGACCTCTGCCTGGAGCTTGTCCGTATCGAGTCGTGCCAGGACCCGGCCTTTCTTTACATGGTCGTTGTAATTAGCCTCCACTGACCTGATGATGCCGGACAACTCGCTGCCCACATCCACCTGGTTGATGGGAGAAAGGTTGCCGGTGGCGCTCACCGTAACCGTGAGATCTCCCCTCTTCGCCTCCTGGGTCTTATACTCGTAGGTCTGTGCCTTGTCCCTGGAGAACCAGACAACCCCGAAGGCAAGGACAAGGACAGCCACTACGCCCAAGATGAGGGCGCGTTTCAAGGACTTCCCGGGTTTTGAAGATCCATCCATGCCAATGGTCTTCACGATATCATCATCGAAATTCGACATTGTCTTCACCTCATGCAAATCTGCTATCAATCATTAATTATTTTGATAAGGAAAGGGAGCCTCTCCGGTTGACGGCGAATCCGTTTTCTTGTTGTTAACCTGCGGCGACCAGCCGCCGCCCAGGGCCTTGTACAGGCTCACCAGGTTGGATGTGACCTTGCCGTTGCTTGTTGAGAGCTCATCCTGCAACGTGAGCAGCGAACGCTCGGCATCGAGCAGGGTTGAAAAGTCCGTGAGACCTGATATGTATTTGATCTTTGCCAGGTCAAAGGCCTGCTGGGAGGCCTCAGCCCCTTCTGAGAGCGCGTCTCGGCGGTGCTGTTCCTCGACATAGGCAGTAAGCCTGTTCTCCACCTCTTCAAGGGCGCTCAGTACGGCGGATTCATAACTTTGCAGTGCCTGTTCCTGCTTGGCCGAGGATACCTCGATGTTCTGCCTGATGGCGCCTGCATCGAATATGGACCAGGAGATGCCGGGACCAAAGCTGTAATTCCGCGCTCCTCCGCTCAACAGGCTGCCTGAGTTCATGGCTTCAAGTCCGATCGTACCGCTCAGATTGAGCTTGGGATAGAGATCTGCCGTAGCCACACCGACACGTGCAGTTTGGGCAATGAGCTCTTGCTCTGCCTTCCTGATGTCAGGGCGCTGCCTGAGGACATCGGCAGGAACCCCAACCACAATCTGCCCGGGCACCAGCGGGATAGGTTTCGGTTCATCGAGCTCCTTATGCAGTGTCCCCGGCCGGGCGCCAAGGAGTACTGCAAGCCTGTTTTTTGATTCCTCTATGCTGGAGCGTAGTAACGGTATGCCGGAACGGGTGCTTTCCAGGCTGGCCCTGGCTTGCACTACATCAAGCTCATCAGCGAGCCCTGCCTGCTTCCGTTGACTTGTCAGGTTATAGGTGTCTTCCTGATCTTTCAGGTTCGTCTCGGCTACCATCAGGCGTGACTGGTAGGTGCGCAGCTCGATATAGTTGGTTGCAACCTCGGCTGCCAGGGAGACGTTCACATCGTTGAGGTCCTCTATACTCGCCCGGAGGTCTGCATCAGCAGCCTCCACCGAGCGCCGTACCCCGCCGAACAGATCGATCTCCCAGAGCGCATCGAATCCGGCTGAATATAAGGTGCTGGTGCCTGCCAGCCCCATGTTTTCACTGCCGCTGCTCCTTGTTGTCGAGGCCGATGCGTCCACGCTCGGAAAAAGGCCGGCCTTGTAAATTAAGCGCTGGGCCCGGGCCTGGCGGATGCGCGATATTGCCTGCTTGACGTCAAGATTATTCTGAACAGCGCGGCTGATAAGGCTCGTCAATTCACTGTCGCCCAATGTATCCCACCACTGTGCAAGCCTCTCAGCGTCTGCCGGTCGGTTTATAAGGCCATCCGTAAGCTGTGTGTGCCACGTCGAGGATGTTGTGAAATCAGGCCTGATATAATCGGGTCCTATGGCGGCACACCCGAAAGGTATCAGAAACACGAACATAGCCGTGATTCTCAGATATGTATGCAAGGATGTTTCCCCATTCTCGAATTTTTTGGCACAGATCAAATCCGGTCCTGTCGGTTAATGAGATCTCCAGAATCACAAGATGCGGTGATCGGCTTGTTATTATGGAACAGACTTCAGAGATGTTGTCCTCATGCAGGAATTCATACCCCTCATTTTCGATGCATCCTGCTAGGTCGGTGGCGATCATCTGAGCGTAGCCCGCCAAGAGAACCGTCTTTTTGGAATTCATGCCGGATAGCTATCAGCAAATTGTGGAGAAAATAAGGAGAAAGGATGTGAAGACTGTGTAAATTCTCAAAATGGTTTGAAATGCGGATGAACGTATACTACTACTATCTACCATGAGAGTGCGTTTTTTGGGGAAGATATACCGGAGGCGGAGCATGAGATGAGGATCAGGCTTGCATATAAGATCTTCCTTGCATTTCTCTTTACGAACCTTTTCGTCATTGTCCTCATGACCGTCATCATGGGGTATTTCGTGAAACACAATTTTGAGGATTTTCTGGGCAAGGTGGAAGAAGAACGGCTCAACGAGCTTGTCTCAATATTGGCGGGCACATACCAAGAACATCATGGATGGGAATTCATCAAGGAAGATCCAAGGATTTTCCAGGAGATGCTCCATCCCGATTTTCCGGAACATGGTCCTCAAATGCCGGAAGATATACCGGACAGACCCCCTATGAATGACAATCGAGAGGGTTTTCATCCAGAGAGGGATGATTTTCCACCTCCTCCCGTTCCCCACATGGAACACAGGATATCGATCTTCGATGATCATATGCATCTTGTGGCAGGAAGGGATGTATCACATGAGAATCCCATCCTTAAAGAGATAAAAGTGGGCGGAAAGATCGTCGGATGGATCGCCCTGACAAGGCGGAGGGTCATGACGAACCCATTGGAGCTGGGCTTTCTCTATCAGCAGAGCAATGCATTCCTTGCCATCGGGTGCGCTGCCCTGGCCCTGGCTGCCCTTGTCTCCTATCTTCTCTCAAGGCATCTCCTGCGCCCGGTCACAGCGCTTACGAAGGGTGCGCATGCGTTGACGCTGCGGAAGTTCGATACCCGGATAACCGTTGACACCAAAGATGAGCTCGGACAGCTCGCTGATGATTTCAATGCCATGGCGCAGACCTTGGAGCGCTATGAGCACATGCGCCGTCAGTGGATCTCGGATATCTCCCACGAACTCCGGACACCCCTGGCCATCCTGCGGGGGGAGATCGAAGCCATACAGGACGGGATCAGGCAGGCGGGCAGAGAAACGCTGGATTCCCTGCATACGGAAATCATGCATATGAGCTCCATGGTTGATGACCTCCACGAGTTGTCATTGGCGGATTCCGGAAGCCTCACCGTGAAACACGAGCCCGTAGAGGTGTTGAAAATCCTTAAGGAGGCCGTTAAGGTTTTCGAGCCCCGTTTCTATCAAGGGGACATCACGATCGAGCTCGATCGCAGTCTTGAGCCGGATATAACCCTCATGGCCGATCGAGACAGACTGTTTCAGTTGTTTTCCAATATACTCGAGAACACCCTGAGATATACCGATCCTCCGGGGAGGCTCAAGATTTGGCACGCACATACGGACACCCGGATCCGCATCAATTTTGAGGACTCGAAGCCCGGCGTGCCCGATGAATCACTCGACAGAATCTTCGACAGGCTCTACCGGGTTGACCAGTCGCGCTCCCGCAGGGGAGGGGGCACAGGGTTAGGCCTGGCAATCTGCAAGAGCATTGTGGAGATGTTCAATGGAGAGATCAAGGCCTTCTCTTCATCTCTCGGGGGTGTCAGGATCGAGATTACCCTCCCTTTAAAGAAGGAGCCATAATACCAAGGGGAACCACTATGGCGCAGGAATATATCCTCATCGTTGAAGACGAGCAGAAAATCGCAGCACTCATGAAGGATTATCTGGAAAAATCCGGGTACCGGGTATCATGTCTTGAACGGGGAGATGCCGTGATGCCTTTTCTGAACGAGAAGGCGGTGGATCTGATCCTGCTGGACATCATGCTGCCGGGGATGGATGGGATGGATGTATGTAAGGGTGTCAGGAAGATCTCACACATTCCCATCATCATGGTCACGGCCAGGGTGGAGGAGATCGACCGCCTGCTCGGGCTGGAGCTTGGCGCTGATGACTACATCTGCAAGCCCTTCAGCCCCCGTGAGATGGTGGCACGGGTAAAAGCGGTCTTAAGGCGTATACTACCTTTCAAAGATGGCAATACCCTGAAAGCGGGCAGTATCGTGCTGAATGAAGAGACTCGCGAGGTCACTCTTGACGGTCAAGACCTCAAGTTGACTCCCATTGAGTTCAACCTGCTCAGGGTTTTCATGGCCTATCCGGGCCGTGTCTTTTCGCGCAGCGAGCTCGTAAACCGCGTGCAGGGATACGACTATGAGGGTTATGACCGAACCGTGGACACCCACATCAAGAACCTGCGCAGGAAGATCGCCGGTCTCCTGCCGGGACAAGATATCATCTGTTCCATCTATGGAGTAGGATACAAACTCCAAGTGTCCTAAAGAATGTGTCTTCTCTTGGTGAGTGTGCATGTTCGCATCAGGAGTACGGCTGACCGGCCGAATCCGGCAGTGTAAAAAGGCTCACCGATGGAGCCCTTCGAGGTCCCGGGCTCATAGGCCATACCCCGGGACCTCTGTTGGTACGAGATTGTATGTACAAGGAAGAGGAGGGTGCATCATTGCAGTTCTTTTTTCATGTGGCCCGGCCTGAGGAGTTTCTGAGTCATCCTTTTCAGGATTTCTTCTTCCTGCTTTTTGGTGATTATGCCGGCTGCTGAGGCCTGCTTGACCAGCTTCGTGGTCTGTTTATCCATGGCTTGAACGTAGGTCTCAAACGGGACCCCGTATGCATCCAGAATGGCAGCAGGAGGACTGCTTATGAGCAGTTGCTTGACATTCTCCTGGGTCAAACCGGTGAGCTCGGCAATAACATTAATCTCCTGACATCTTGCCAGAAAGACCAGCCCGCAGGGTAAGAAAGACTCATGCGGCCCCTGATGGGGGAATGGCGACATGGATGATCCCTCCGGCGGCGGCCCTTGGGGTTGCCCCAATGCATAGGCCATACCGGAAAGGAGGATGCCGATTGTCAGAATGGTTGTCATGGTTGCAACAAATCTTTTCATCTTATGTGCTCCTTTATTTTTTATATATGGATTATTGCACATGAATGTGGAGACCTTATGGAGAAATGATGGTATTGTTATGGGAGTTAAAAAAGTAGATCGTAGTTGGTTGAGAGGATGAGTGAACCTTACACGATTTGAAGGCAATATATGTTCTCTGGGCATATAATGGGGTCATCCTTGGGAAAAACCTTTCACTCTCGTTTTTCAGGCAGTGTTGTTTTGTTCTTTTTCTCACCCCTGGATGCGCATGCCCTTGAATATGCAATAGTCCCTGTTCATCCGGCCCTGATCGCACCTTTTATCGTATTGCTGATTGCTATTGCCTTTATGCCGTTTATCAATGCCGACTGGTGGAAAAAGAAGTATGCAGGAGTCTGTCTTGTTCTAGGTCTGGTCCCGCTGATTTACTATTTCCTCGTCCTCAAGAACGGACCGAGGATGATGAGCACGGCATATGAGTACATAGGCTTTATCTCCCTTATCGGTTCCCTCTATGTAGTCTCGGGCGGCATCCATATCAGAATAAAAGGAAGGTCGACACCTCATGCAAATGTCATCCTCCTGGCAATCGGTGCGGTTATTTCGAATTTCCTCGGTACGACCGGCGCGTCCATGGTGCTCATCAGACCCTATATCAGGGTGAACAGGTATAGGATATCGGGTTATCATATCGTATTCTTCATCTTCATAGTCTCAAACATCGGCGGGCTGCTCACACCTATTGGAGATCCCCCGCTCTTCCTGGGGTATCTCAAGGGTGTACCGTTTTTTTGGGTCATCTCGCGTGTCTGGTATATCTGGCTCGTTGCACTTTCGGCAGTACTCCTGGTCTTCTATATCATCGACTATCACGATTATAAAAAGGTCCCGGACACCCTGGAGCACAAAATAGAGGAAGCAGGCGAGCACCCGGCAGTAGATGGTCTGCACAACATAATCTTTCTCCTCATGATCATCGGTGCTGTATTCCTGAAGGAACCCTTAAGAGAGGTGGTTATGATCAGCGCTGCTGCAGCAAGCTATTTCACTACAAAGCAGCAAATCCATGCGCAGAACCATTTCAATTTTATCCCCATAAAAGAAGTGGCCATTCTCTTTGCCGGAATCTTTGTCACCATGGTTCCTGCCCTGGACTGGCTTGAATTAAATGCAGGGAGTCTGGGTATTTTGAGCCCGGCACAGTTCTACTGGTGCTCGGGGCTGTTGTCCACCATCCTTGATAACGCCCCTACATACCTTAATTTTTTAAGTGCAGCTTTCGGCCTTCACGGGCTCAGCGTGGATAACCCTGTGCATATGCAGGCCATGCTCGGTTCACTTCCCGCATCGGGGATTCAGCAATTGCATCTCTTACAGGCTTCCCACCTCCAGCCGGTCACGGCTCAATCATGGAAGTATATCCAGGCCATATCCGCAGGGGCCGTGATGTTCGGTGCAGGGACATACATAGGAAACGGACCGAACTTCATGGTTAAATCCATTGCCGAACAGAGCCATGTGAGGGTACCTCATTTCATGGAGTATGTCCTCTATTATTCACTGCCCATACTCGGTCCGCTGTTTATCGTCATCTGGCTCCTGTTTTTCAGGTGAATCGACCTTTCATAAAAGAAGATATCATCATCCATTACCAAGACCGGGCCGGATAATATTCTGCGCCGGGAATATGGCACGGACTTTGTATATCTATTATAGACACCAGAGGAGGGGCAGGATGAAGGTTACCTCGGAAGATGCACTGGAGCGATTGATCCAGGGGTTTTCTGCAAAATGCACTACAACGGCCCAGGACTCTGCAGCAGCGCCGGGATATTTTTCTCAATTACTGGAATCGGTGGTGCAAAAGGGCTCTGAAGGCTCAGACCCGAAGATTGATAAGGAAAAGCTTGCTATCATACTGGATCTTGTCAAGGTCCAGATGAGCCAGGCCGTCATGAGTACATTCGCAGGTGATGAAGGGGAGGGTCCGACAGCAGGTTTCAACTTCATGCTCAGCATGCCCGATATCCAGGGTGTTGGACAGCAGGAGTCAAAAGTCCAACAGTCTGAGCCATCTGCCGCATCAATTAGGCCACCTGCGGATTTGAATGATATCATTGACAAGGCATCTTCCACCTATGGCGTCGACAAAGGTCTTATCACCTCGGTAATCAGGGCGGAGAGTGATTTTGATGCAAAGTCAACCTCATCCAAAGGTGCCATGGGGCTCATGCAGCTCATGCCGGATACGGCTAAAGGTCTCGGTGTGACCAATGCCTATGACCCTGAGCAGAACGTCATGGCAGGCACCCGCTTTCTCAAGAGCCTTCTGGATAGATACAACGGCGATGTGAGGATGGCCCTGGCTGCATACAACTGGGGCATGGGGAATCTGGAGCGAAGTACCACCGGGAACTTGCCTGAAGAGACCCGCAACTATATCGCCAGGATCATGAAGAGCTACGGGAAAGCGGAAGGATAGAGGTTTGAATCTGTAGGAGCGGCTTCAGCCGCGACCTTGCGTAAACCTAGGATATGCCGAATTGTTTCATATTTAGGATCCTGCCCGTGTCGCGCCTGAAGGCGCTCCTACATCGCTGCGCATGAAGTGGTGATTGTATTTGTAGAAGCGGGTTCAGCCGCGACCTTCCATAAACTTAGAATACACCGAATCGTTTCTCACCTATGGTCCTGTCCGTGTCGCGCCTGAAGGCGCTCCTCCATGAATCGACTCACAAGCTGCGAAGACCTCCCCTGACCCGCATGGGTGCTCATGACAGAAGCAATCCCACCATTCGGCCTGCTTGTCATTATGCATTCACTGTGATAAATACGTGTGAACCTTAAAGGAGACGTGTGAAAAAGGGGAGGATGGTGTATGTCCGGTCACAATAAGTGGTCCACAATCAAGCACAAGAAGGGCGCTGCAGATGCCAAGCGGGGCAAGCTCTTCTCCAAGATCATTAAGGAGATTACCGTTGCGGCCCGCATGGGCGGTGGTGATATCGAGGGCAATGCCCGGCTGAGGGCTGCCGTAAGCTCCGCCAAGGCCTCCAACATGCCCAAGGACAACATCGAGCGTGCCATCAAGAAGGGTACCGGCGGGCTTGAAGGGGCATCCTTTGAGGAGATCACCTACGAAGGCTATGGACCGAGCGGTGTGGCTGTGCTCGTGAAGGTGCTTACAGACAACAAAAACCGGGCAGTGGCGGACATACGGCACCTCTTTGCCAAATACAACGGCAACTTGGGCGAAACAGGCTGCGTGAACTGGATGTTCGACAAGAAGGGATATGCATCCATCGATAAGCAGACCGTTGACGAAGAGACCCTCTATGACATTGCCCTGAGTGCCGGGGCCGATGACATATCGGACACAGGAGAAACCTTTGAGATCCTCACGGCGCCGGAAGACATTGAGGGCTTAAGGTCTGCATTGGAGGCCAAGGGTATAAAGTACAATCAGCTCGAGGTCCAGATGATACCCCAGACCAACGTTACGCTCACCGGCAAGCCGGCCCAGCAAACCTTGAAGCTGCTGGATGCACTCGAAGACCTCGAGGATGTACAGGCGGTTTCCTCGAACTTCGATATCGATGATGAGGAGATGGCCCAACTGCAGGGATAATGATAATCTGCGGAATAGATCCTGGTACCAAGTCCACCGGCTACGGTATTCTTGAAATGTGCTCAAAGCCTACGAGCCTGATCCATGTCGGTCACGGGACCATAAGGCCCCGTTCGGATGACAGTGCAGGGAGGCTTAAAGAGATCTTTGACGGACTGACAGAGGTCTTCCGCCAGTACTGTCCTGCAGAGGTTGCCGTAGAGACCTCCTTTCATGCCTTGAACTCCCAGACAGCCCTCAAGCTCGGACAAGCCAAGGGCGTCATCCTGCTTGCCGCCGCTGTGCAGGGTATCCCTATATTCGAGTATACCCCCACTGAGGTCAAGAAGGCCACCTGCGGCTACGGTCATGCCGGTAAGGACCAGATCCATGCCATGGTAAGCACTATTCTCCACCTCTCTAAAAGAGCTCTCACCTCTCTCGATGCATCCGACGCACTGGCCGTCGGTGTCTGCCATTCGTCGTCACGCCTGATGAGGAGGCTTGTGCAGTGATCAGCATGCTGAAAGGGCTGGTTGCCCAGCAATCCGGAAACCAGGTTGTTCTTATGGTTGGAGGGGTGGGCTACCTGGTGCATGTGCCTGCCGGGACACACCTGACCCCGGCGAATGACGGTGAAGTGATACTGCATACCATGCTCATCGTCCGCCAGGATTGCATGGACCTCTATGGTTTTATTGATCAGCGCCAGCGGGAGATCTTTGCACTCCTGCTCGGTGTATCGGGCATCGGCCCCAAGACGGCCATGAACATCGTCTCGTCCGTGGAGCCCAACAGGTTTCTCGACGAGGTGGTCGGTGGAAACGTATCCTATCTCATGGGCCTGCCGGGCATCGGCAACAAAAGTGCCCAGCGCATTATCCTGGAGCTCAAGGAAAGGATTGCCAGGCATTATAAACCCTCAGTCCGCGGATCTATGAGGGACATGGGGGAAGATGCAGTAGCCGCGCTTGTGACGCTGGGATATTCCGAGAATCAGGCGCACAAGGCGGTATCAAAGGTCAAGGCTGACACCGTGGAAGAACTCGTAAGGAAGGCGTTGAAGGAGCTGCTATGAGAGAGGATCTTGCAGGTACTCCCCAGGGCGGGGACGAGTGTGAGGTTGAGGCCAAGATTCGCCCGCAGACCTTTAAGGAGTACGTGGGGCAGAATTCACTCAAGAGCAACCTGGAGGTCTTTATCAAGGCGACAAAAGGGCGGGGCGAAGCCCTAGACCACTGCCTGTTCTACGGCCCTCCCGGCCTCGGCAAGACCACACTCGCCCACATCATCGCCCATGAGCTTCAGGTGGGTTTGCGGGTAACGAGCGGACCGGCCATTGAGAAATCGGGCGACCTGGCCGCGATCCTGACAAACCTCGAGCCCAGGGATGTGCTCTTCATCGATGAGATCCACAGGCTGGGAGCGGCCATCGAAGAGATCCTGTACCCGGCCATGGAGGAGTTCAAGCTCGATATCATTATCGGTCAGGGGCCGTCTGCCCGGTCGATCCGTATCGACCTCAACCCCTTCACCCTGATAGGTGCCACCACAAGGGCAGGAATGATCACATCGCCCTTAAGAGACCGCTTCGGTATTATCGGCCACCTTGAGTTCTACTCCACTGACGAGCTTGCCACGATTATCAGACGCTCAGCACGTATCCTCGGCATTGGTGCTGATGAGGAAGGCCTTTATGAGATTGCGCGAAGGTCCAGGGGTACTCCGAGGATTGCAAACAGGCTGCTGAGAAGGGTCAGGGACTTTGCCGATGTGTTGGGAGGCGGAAGGATCGAATCCGGAATTGCAGACTCGGCCCTTACCAGGCTCGACATCGACAAGACAGGGCTCGACCGGATGGACAGGAAGATTATCGAGACCATGGTAAACTCCTTTTCCGGTGGCCCTGTGGGCATTGAGTCACTGGCTGCATCCATAGGCGAAGACAAGGACACCATAGAGGATGTCTACGAACCTTTCCTCATCCAGAAAGGTTATGTCAGACGCACCCCCCGGGGCAGGCAGGTCTGTAACAAGGGATACAAGGCCCTTGATCTTGATCCCAAGACCAAGCAGACGGACATGTTCGACGAAGAGTAGCCTCAGTAGGTTGATTAACCGGGATGTTCTTAAAACTTTTGACTCATGAGAAGGAATATATGCGTGAACACAATCCTGCTCGACGTGGATGATACACTCTACCCCAAGGGCACCGGTCCGTTTGCCCATGTGAATCGCAGGATCGATACCTATGTGATGTCCGTATGTGATGTTGATCTGGAGGGTGCCCGGCGGCTCCGGAAGACCTATATCGAGGCCTATGGTTCGACACTGCAGGGCCTCATGCGCCATTATGGAATTGACCCCTGCCATTACCTTAAGGATGTTCACGATGTGCCGGTTGAAGAGCTTCTTCGACGCGATGAAAGACTTCATGATGCCCTTGGTGTACTCACAGGCAAACTGGTAGTGTTCACGAATGGCTCGTATGAGTATGCAAGTCGTATCTTACATGCATTGGGCATTGATGACATGGTCTTTGACCTGTTTACCATCGAATACATGGATTTCATCCCCAAACCCCTTCCCTGGGCATACTACAAGGTCATAGAGCAATATGGGGGCTTATCGCAGGATTACCTTGTTGTGGATGACAGTATAGCAAATGCCCGCACCGCCCTTAACGTGGGGATGGCAGCCGTACTTGTAGGGGCTCATGACCCGGAGGGTTTTCTTTTGAGCGTAGAGAATATTTATGAGATACCCCGTCTCGTTGTCTTTTGAATTCTTAATGATGCAGCATTCGGAGGATATGCAATGAATGTATTGGTCACCGGCGTTGCGGGTTTCATAGGGTTCCACCTTGCGAGACGTCTTCTTGAAGATGGGGTAAATGTATATGGCATAGATAATGTGAATGCGTATTATGACCCTGCACTCAAACAAGACAGGCTTAAGCTGCTTGCGCCTTATCCCAAGTTCAGATTTGAGAAGCTTGATCTAACGGACCGCTCCGGCATGGAGAGGGTCTTTAAGGAACAACGTTTTGATGTTGCGGTGAACTTGGCAGCCCAGGCAGGTGTTCGATACAGCATTGAAAACCCTTTTGCATATATTGATTCCAACCTGGTGGGTTTCCTGCACATCCTGGAGGGCTGCAGGCATAACGCCGTGTCCCATCTCGTCTATGCCTCCTCTTCATCGGTCTATGGGGCCAACACGAAAATGCCCTTTTCCGTGCATGACAACGTGGATCATCCTCTTTCGCTCTATGCAGCCACCAAGAAGGCGAACGAACTCATGGCCCACACCTATGCGAGTTTGTATGGCCTGCCATGCACCGGGTTAAGGTTCTTCACTGTTTACGGTCCCTGGGGCAGGCCCGACATGGCGTTGTTCAAGTTCACAAAAGCCATCCTTAACGATGACACAATCGACATATACAACTACGGCAAGATGCAACGTGACTTCACCTATGTAGACGACATCATAGAGGGTATTGTAAGGGTCATGTCCTTGATTCCCAAGCCCGATCAGAGCTGGGAAGGTCATCACCCTGACCCCGGCAGCAGCTTCGCCCCATACAAGATATACAATATCGGAGGTTCTCGGCCCGTTGACCTCATGCATTTCATCGGAGTTTTGGAGAAGACCCTGGGCAAACAAGCAAAAAAGAATATGCTCCCCCTTCAGCAGGGGGATGTGTTGGCTACCTATGCAGATGTTCAGGATCTTGAGACAGCCGTTCACTTCAGGCCGCAGGTTACTATAGAAACAGGGATACAAAGATTTGTCGAATGGTACCTAAGGTATTACCGGGTGTGATTTGCCTGCTTGAGGATGACCTCTGAAGGCAGGTCCGCCTCAAGGACGAACTTCAGGATCTTGTCCTGGTAGTGCTCTGCGCCGCCTATGAATTCAATGCCCACCTGTGTCTTTTCGAGAACGCTCTCACTCCTCACCGAACGAACGACACCCATGGTCTTCACAGATCCCTGGGGGAGATCGATCCAAATGGTGGAGAGATTCATGCCCTCGATCAATGGGGTCTTTTCATTTAAGATCTCAACACCCATGCCCTCAATGCTTATGTCCCAGATAAAGACTTTCATCTTTTCCGAATTCAAGGGGTGGACAATCGTGGCTGTAATCGGCTCATGGCCCGTCACCAGGTATCTCATGACGCTGCGCCTGCTTATGTGCCGCAGTGCATCGGGCCAGGTCGTTTCCATGATGTTCTTGATGACCTCCTGGATCTTGGCCGTAAAGAGCATCACGTCTATCCCCTTGAAGAGGTAAAAGGGATAGACCATGTCCACCTGGGGTTCAAAGGGCAATCTGAGCTCGGAAATCCTCACCATTCGCAGTACCATGTTGTCCTGTTCGGGCCTCAGGTAGAAGAACTCCGCCGGAATTGCCTTTTGCCGGTGCATCATGAGCATGTCGCCGAATCCCCTGGAGAGGGACTTGACATTTTCGAAGATAGCGTAGATCTGATCCTTGTCGGTAATAATTCTTCCCGTATCCGGGGCGGCTTCATTGAGTTGCGCAAAGGCCTCGATGGGTGTGTCTGCAGGCGAGAAGTCAATGCCTACTCGTGACGGTACTCCCGTACCCAGGTATGCGATACGGCCCGGGATTTCCGTAGCGATCACCCTGCCTTTCTTCTCAAGGGTCTCTATCTCAATTTGTGTGCCGACTTGGAGCAGCGAGAACCCATCAGTCACCAGCACGCCGATGCCGCCTATGGAGATATCCACCACCGGGAATAGGAACGTGCTATTGCCGATCTTTGCCCTGGCTTGGAGATCTTCCCAGGTATGGGTTCTTTTCCTTTTGCTCTCTCTCTTTTCCATCTAAGGCTCTCATCGGAAAGCTGAGAGGAAAAACTTTAACGTTTGTCCAAGTCACAAAAGTGCATGATGTAAATGATAATTTACCATAACACAATAAGATTCAACCATATCAATGCAAGAAGGATGGTTCATCACAGTAAAACATACCCGGATCATTGAGGAGCACACAAAGGGATATTTAACCACGAAGAGCATGAAGGACACGAAGAAAAGAATCCTCTTGAAATCTCTGACCGGGGAAAAGGAATCCAAAAATGTCCGTTCTGCTTTTTTATATTTTTTCGTGCTCTTCGTGTCCTTCGTGGTGAGAACAATGGACTCAGAAAAGTATGCTTCACAGAGAAGAACCAGAAGGATTAACCCGGCTTAAGAGGGTTTAAAAGAAAACCCCCGACCTGCGCCGGGGGTTTGTTTGACACGTTTATCTTAAGGTGTATCATTTCCCCTGGTAAACGGGTGATCTTTTTTCCATGAAGGCAGTCATGGTCTCAGCCATGTCCTCGGAAGGCAGTATCATGGCGCTGCGGGCAGATACATACTCAAGCCCGTCGGCAATGCTTTTACCGCGGCAGAAATTGAGGACTTCCTTGGCGCCCTGCACGGCCAACGGAGCCTGCTTTGCGATTTCCATGGCAAGGGCTTCTGCGCCCTTTAAAAGTGCTTCCTTATCCTGGTAGACCTCATTGACTAGGTTCACTTCCTTGGCGCGCCTTGAATCGATGAATTTGGCAGTAAAGGCCATCTCCCGGGTGATTCCCTGGCCCACGATGTACGGCAGGCGCTGGAGCACGCCCACATCTGCGATGAAAGACACGGCGGCCTCGCGGAGAGAGATCTTGGCGTCCTGGGAGGCAAGACGGATGTCGCAGGCGCTTCCGAGATCAAGGGCTGCACCGATGCAGTAGCCGTGGAAGCAGCAGATGACCGGTTTTGAGCATTTTTCCACGCAGGTCATGGCATCCTGCAGCGGGAAGATGTCATGGAAGAGTTTCACCTTTCCCTTGGCGCTCATGTCCCAGTTCTTCATGGTAGGGATCATCGGGGCCATGCCCATGATGTCGATGCCGGTGCTCAAGTCCTTTCCCTCGCCGGCGATGATGGCAACCCGGATGGCATCATCGGCATCGATGTCTGCAAAGATGGGGATGATCTCCTTCCAGGCATCCGGGCCCATGGCGTTTTTCTTTTCGGGTCTGTTCAGAAAGACCCAGGCGATGTTCTCTTTCTTCTCTACCTTGTAGAAGTTATATGTTGTCGTCATGGCTTGCATCCTCCTCTCTCCTTCAAAGGGTAAATGGTTCGAGGGATCTTGTCAAAGGTTAAATTCATCCTTTAAGGTTTGACATAAAGGGGGGATGAGTGAAAAGTTCCTGGTGGGACACTCCTTTTGCAGCCCAAGGTATTGTGAGAAACCGGTATTTCTTTTCCAACGTTGATCCCAAGTTGGGGCAGGAAACGGTTAAACCTAAAGTTTTGCATTTGAGAGATTGATCGTGTAGGAGCGGCTTTAGCCGCGACATTACCCGTCACGTCTAAAGGCGCTCCAACACGATGTGTAAAAAATTTAGATAGCGGTATATCAAACCTTGACAAGAGACTCAGCGAGAACTACCTAAAGGGCAACATATTATTGAACTGGGGAAAAATTATGCCCATCTATGAATATGAATGCAAGAAGTGCGGCAATGAGTTCGATGCATTGGTGTCCATGAGTGCGAAGGAAAATCCTAGCTGTCCCAAGTGTGATAGTAAGAAGATCAAGAAGAAGATGTCGGTGACCGCATCCGGCAAGGGTGGGTGCAGCTCCGGCTCATGTTCGTCGAGCTCATGCTCCTCATGCGGATCCGGCTGCAGGTAAATCCAAAAACGTTTTTTTAGGGCTTCTTGAAGGGATCTTTCAGTACAATGGTCTCCTCGCGTTTCGGCCCGACCGATATGATTGTTGCCTGAACGCCGAGCTTGTCTTCGATATACGTAAGATATGCCTTGCAGTTCTTCGGCAGATCGTCATATGACTTGATGTTGTTCAGGGGCTCATCCCATCCCGGAAGTTCATCGTAGACGAGTTCAAGGTCCGAGTACATTTCGAGGTTTGCCGGCATATTCTCCATAGCGGAGCCGCTTGACTTGTATGCCGTGGCCACCTTGATGGTCTCAAACCCGGAGAGCACATCAAGCTTGGTAACGGCGAGGTGGGATATGGCGCTCAGGCGGATAGAGTGTCTTAATGCCACGAGGTCCAGCCAGCCGCAGCGGCGCGGCCTGCCGGTTGTTGCGCCGTATTCGCCGCCGAAGGCCCGCAGCCGCTCACCAGTCTCATCGCCCAGCTCGGTGGGGAAGGGGCCCCCGCCTACACGGGTGGTGTATGCCTTGCAGATGCCGATGACCGCATCAATTTTTGTGGGCCCGATGCCTGCACCGACACATGCCTGGCCTGCCACGGTATTGGAAGAGGTGACGTACGGATAGGTTCCGTGATCCATGTCAAGGTTGGCGCCTTGGGCGCCTTCGAAGAGCAGGTGCCTGCCCTGTTTCACCTTGGAATCGATCAGTACCGGGACATCGGTCACAAATGGCTTGAGCCGGGCACCCAACTGTGCAAGCTTCTCAAACATGCTGTTCTTGTCCAATGGCTTGAGTTTGAGGATCTTGGTGATGTACTCCTGCTTCTCTTCAAAGGCGTAATCGAGCTTCTTTCTCAAATAGGGTTCATGGACAAGGTCGACCATCCTGATGCCTACCCGCCTGGCCTTGTCTTCATAAGCAGGGCCGATTCCTCTTCCGGTAGTACCTATGCCCTGGGTGCAGTCCCGTGCCGTATCGATGATCCGGTGGTAAGGCATGATCACATGGGCCCGATCGCTGATGGCAACCGATTCCGGAGAGACCTCATATCCCTTCTCCCTGAGTGCGGTAATCTCCTCGATGAGGATTTCAGGGTCCAGGACTACGCCAGAGCCGATGACGCAGAGCTTGCCTGGATGGAGGATTCCCGAGGGGATCAGATGGAGAACAACCTTTTTCTCGCCTACGACGAGGGTATGGCCTGCATTGTTGCCGCCTTGAAACCTGATGATAAGGTCGGACTTTTCGGTGAGCAGATCAACTATCTTGCCCTTACCCTCATCACCCCATTGGGTGCCTACTACCACGATGTTCGCCATGCTTAAGGATCCTCCTTGGCTACAGGCCTAGATGAAGACCTCCTGAACGGAAAGGGCGTTCGGCACCTTCCGGATCTTCTCAATGACCTTCTTAGGTACTTCGGCATCAACGTTGATAATGATAATGGCAGTGCCTTCCAGACGGTCGCGTCCGAGGAAGAGTCTTGCGATGTTTATTCCCGCCTCGCCCAGTGTCATGCCGATTTTGCCTACCGTGCCCGGCATGTCTTTGTTATAGATAACAAGCATGGTCCCTTCCGGGATCACCTCGATGGCGTAATTATCGATCCTGACGATCCTCAGGTCGTCCGGCTTGAAGACCGAGCCCACCAAAGACCGGGTGCCCTTGTCGAACTCGAGGGTCATTTCAATGGTGTTGGTGAAGATCTCCTCCTTGGAGCTGAGTGACTCTACGAGGTCGATTCCCCTTTCCTTGAGCAGCACCGGGGCGTTCACGTAGTTCACATCGTCGGCAATGGCCGAGAGAAGCCCCTTGAGCCCTGCAACGGTGACCGGCTTGGTATCGAAGTTCGCGGCAGCTCCCGTGTAATTTATTGTCACCTTTTTAAGTCTGTCGGAGATCACCTGGCCGATGATCTGGCCCATGAAACGGCCCATCTTCTCAGCCAGATCGATATACGGTTTCACCTTGGGCAGCATCTCGGGCGACACGGAAGGGGCGTTCACGGCATTACGTATGACACCATTTTTAAGGTAATCCACGATCTGCTCTGCAACGGCCAATGCCACATTTTCCTGTGCCTCATGGGTGGATGCGCCGAGGTGCGGCGTGGCGACGACCTTTACGTGTTTGGGCAGCGACCAGTCTTCAGGCGGCTCCTTCTCGAACACGTCTATTGCCGCACCCGCAACCTTGCCGGAATCCAGTGCCTCGATCAATGCCTTCTCGTCCACGATCCCGCCTCTCGCACAATTGATAAGGAACACACCCTTCTTCATCTTTGCAAAGGCTTCCTTGCCGACCAGACCCATGGTTTCCTTTGACTTCGGGGTATGTACGGTAATGTAATCGGAGCGGGCATAGAGATCATTGAGGTTCGTTATCAGGTCAATACCCTGCTTTTCAGCGATATCTTTGGTGACGAACGGGTCGTAGACGATCACGTTCATCTTGAGCCCCTGGGCCCGGGAGGCCACCACACTTCCGACCCTGCCCATGCCGATGATGCCAAGGGTCTTACCGGTGACCTCTCTGCCCTCGAGGGCCTTCTTTTCCCAATTGCCGCTCTTCATAAAGCCGTCTGCCTGCGGGATGTTCCTGGTCAATGCCATCATCATGGCAATGGCATGCTCGCCCGTTGTAACCGTGTTGCCTCCAGGGGTGTTCATGACCACGACGCCTTGTTTTGTTGCAGCAACCGAATCTATGTTGTCGACACCGGCTCCGGCACGGCCGATGACCTTCAGCTTCTTCCCCGCAGAAATGATCTCGGCAGTTGCCTTTGTGGCGGATCTGACCACGAGTGCATCATAATCGCCGATGATTGCTATGAGTTCTTCCGGCTTCAACCCTGTCTTGACATCAACAGTAAAACCACCACTCTTAAGGATCTCCACGCCAGCATCGGACAGCTTATCGCTCACTAATATCTTCAAGCCTCCTCCTTAGCCTGGATTATAGGTTCGGAGCACTTGTAACAAATGGTTCTTGAGGTGTCAACCACAAGAGAGGGAAGGAGGGTGATCAGCATTGTATGATCAGTGATGTATGAGCTGCAACTTGATCTTACAAAGAGAAAACCGACACGAAAACAAGATCTGACTAAGGATAGTAGCCGGCACAGAATAGATATTCTATGCCATCGCCTTAAGCAAAGTGTCCAGCAGATCTCTGTCGGACACTTTGCTTATACGAAAGCGATACCGGGTTCTTTTAAAGCATTCTGACGGCTATTACACCTTCTGTTGATCTGATTTTCTTTATCAGATCGTCGTTCACACTGCCATCGATATCGATGATGTTATAAGCGATATTTCCCTTGCTCTTGTTGATCATGTCGGCGATGTTGATCTTGCTGTCGGCTAAGAGGTGCGTGATCTTTTCGATCATGCCCGGTGAGTTCTGATTCGAGATGGTCAGTCTCTGATTACCCGTTCTGTCGAGAAAACTCTCAGGGAAATTGACTGAGTTCTTGATGTTCCCGTTCTCCAGGAAATCCATGAGCTGCATGGCCGCCATAATCGCGCAGTTTTCTTCAGATTCCTCTGTCGAAGCCCCCAGATGCGGAATGGCTATGCACTTATCCATCTTTATAAGCGCTTCATCGGGGAAGTCCGTTACGTAACAGCTCACGATACCATCGGTAACGGCCTTCTGCAGATCAGCAGTATTCACCAGTTCCCTTCTGGCGAAGTTCAGGAGTACCGCACCTTTCTTCATGACTGCGAATTTATCCGCATTTATGGATCCCCGCGTGTCCTTGTTCAGAGGGGCGTGCAGAGAGATGAAATCGCACTCGGAGAGCAGCTTATCCATACTTGCCGCCCTTTTGGTATTGCGGGACAGTCTCCATGCTGCTTCGATGGACATATACGGATCGTATCCCCATACCTCCATACCCAGACCTTCGGCAGTATTGGCCACTATGGTCCCGATGGCGCCAAGGCCTACCACCCCCAGCTTTTTACCCAGGATCTCGGTCCCGCCGAACTTTGACTTTCCCTTTTCGATCAGGTCTGGCACCTTGTCGCCTTCGCCGACCAGTCCTTTGGCCCAGGATATTCCTTCCGTTACTTTCCGTGATGCCAGCAGCATGCCCAGAATGACCAGCTCCTTTACCCCATTGGCGTTTGCACCCGGGGTATTGAAGACGACTATGCCTTTTCCCGAACATGTATCGATAGGGATATTGTTGACCCCGGCACCAGCCCGAGCAATCGCTTTCACACTCGATGGCAAGCTCATATCTTTCATTTCCTTGCTACGTACCAGGATACCGTCCGGCTCAGAAATACCGGCGAGGTACTCATAATTTTCCGTGAAAAGACTCAAGCCTTTTTCCGAGATGTTATTCAGTAGATCGATCTTATACATATAACCTCCTCTCTTACTCAAGATATTACAGAATATACTTTCCTTGCCAAGCCAAAAAATGCATCCCCAAGGGATTGACTCCATTAAGGTAATAAGATCTACTCATGGTTTATGGTGAGTGGGTATTATATGAGGAGAACTAAAGAGATTTTGATGTAATCTCTGGTCGGCTAACACCGAGGTTCATTCATTGTCCAGCCATATGCCGCAGCAGCGCAATCAGATATTCCCAGAACCGCCCCACACTCTCTATTTCCACCCTTTCATTCGGTGAGTGGGGCTGCTCGATGGTTGGGCCGAAGGATATCATGTCAAGGTCTTTGATACGTTCAGCGATGACGGCGCACTCCAGGCCGGCATGAATGACTTTCACCCTTGGCGCCTTTTTATAGAGGCTTTTGTAGAGGCTGGTGCAGGTCTTCAGAATGGGTGATGACGGGTTCGGCCTCCAGGCAGGGTAAGTGTTGCCATGATTGACCAGGCAGCCTGCCAGCTCTCCGACAGCGGCCACCTGCGAGGCCATGTCATGAAGTGCGCTTTGAATCGTGCTTCGCTGGCTGGTGGTAACGACAAAGGTGTCCTGCTTGAATGAACAGACCGCCAGGTTTGTAGAGGTGAGGACCGTATTGTCGAGGCCTGGATCGCTCTTTAACGGCCCGTGGGGCAGGGCCTGAAGGAGATTGAAGATCTTTTGTGTATCCTCGGGCTCGACCACCCTCGGTGGGTGGATGTCTGATTCCTCGAGTATGAGCGCAACCCCGTCATCTATCTGCTTGAACTCAGATCTTAAAATATTGTTCCAATGAACCGCCTCCTGCCGCAATGCATCTATATCAGACCTTTTCACATGGATGAGTGCCTCGGCCTCGCGCGGTATGGCGTTGTGCTTGCTGCCGCCCTGGAAAGAGGCGAGATGGAAGCCGTATGCGGAATAGATGGCATAAAGAAACCGGCCCAGAAGCTTGATGGCGTTCCCAAATCCCCGGTGTATATCCGCGCCCGAGTGGCCGCCCTTGAGCCCGGTGATCTTGATACTCACAGGCACGGTATTTTCCGGGACTGTCATGAAGTCGGGCTCAAGAATGAGCTCGGTATCCATCCCGCCGGCACAGCCGATGTAGAAGGTCCCTTCTTCTTCCGAATCAAGATTGAGAAGTGTTTGCGCAGTGAATGATCCCCGTGAAAGCTTATGTGCACCGGTGAGCCCGGTCTCTTCCTCCACGGTGAAAAGCAAATTGAGATCGGGGTGTTCAAGGTTAGAGTCCTCCATAATGGCAAGCATGGCTGCAACCCCTATGCCGTTGTCCGCCCCCAGTGTGGTGCCGGCAGCCCTGATCCATGCCTTGTCACGCACGAGCCGGATCGGGTCCGATTTAAAGTCGTGCTGAGTCTTCCTGTCCTTCTCACATACCATGTCCGTATGCGACTGGAGTGCTACAGGAGAATAACCCTTGAGACCGGGTTTTATTACCATGACATTACCCGCCTCGTCAGTGCGGTAGGGAAGATTGAAGCCTTTCGCTTTGCCGACAATATACTCGGCCACCCCTGCTTCATTGCCCGATTCCCTCGGTATCCGGGAGATCTCCCAGAAGTGTTGCCAGAGACCCCGCGGATTGAGACCTTGAATCGCCTTCATATCTACTACCTCCACAACACTAAAAGACCATTGAAAGGGATAGCAGCTTGGCCGAGGCGGTTCAAGAAAGATTTTACTTTAAGCATCTTGACAGAAGCGTCGATAAGCATTATATCCTGAAACTGCCTGGAATATGGACATTATCATGCTAACCCGCGGTAAAACCCTCTGTAAGTTTTTCCCCGGTTTCTGGTAATACCGTTTTTCCAGACATTAACACCAGGGTCTTTCCCTCTTGCCAAGGGAACGACCTGAAAAACGGAGGTATGAATGGCTACAGGAACAGTAAAATGGTTCAACGAAAAGAAGGGGTTTGGTTTCATCACTCAAGACGGAGGCAGCGATGTGTTTGTTCACTATTCTGCCATCAAGGGAGACGGGTTCAAGACGCTTACAGAGGGAGACAAGGTCACTTTTGAAGTGACCAACGGGCCTAAAGGTCCGCAGGCATCAAACGTAATGAAGCTGTAATCTGTTATCGGGGCAGGGTCTTCCTGCCCCGGTCCCATGTATTGTCAGCACGCTAACCGAAAACCACGTAATCCTTTTGTTAGGATCATGGTTTCCAGTCAGGGGCTTTCGTATGGATGTGCCCTGAGGGAGCATTGCCGTGATGCTTCGAGTTTGGGATTAAAGAATTTCGGTTAGAGAATAAGGATTTCCTTTATCGATTCCTTCCACGTATCGAATGCACTTTTTGCCCTCTCGCTCCTCGCCTCGGCGCGTCTGCTTTTCGGTACATCGGGCATTGTCATGATCCCGAAATTGATGTTCATGGGCTGGAAAACATCGATCAACCGGTCGGTGATATAATAAACAAGTGCGCCAAGCGCCGTATCCGGTCCTGGTGGTTGAAAGGTCTTATGCTTGATCCCGGCGAGCATGGAGATGCCCGCAAGGATTCCTGTTGCTGCCGATTCCATGTAGCCTTCCACACCGGTTATCTGGCCTGCGAGTATGACATTGCCATGTTCTTTCAGAGACAAGTCAGCCCCCAGCACCCTCGGCGAGTCGATATAGGTGTTTCTGTGGATGCTGCCATACCGCAGGAATCTCGCGGAAGACAGGGCGGGGATCATACCTATTATCCTCATCTGTTCGGGATAGGTCAGGCGGGTCTGAAAGCCTACCATGGTATAGGCATTGCCCTTCAGGTTCTCTTTCCTGAGCTGTACGACCGCAAAAGGCCGCTTGCCGGTTGAGGGGTCTTTCAGACCCACCGGTCTCATGGGGCCGTATCGCAGGGCATCCATACCCCTGGCTGCTAAAATTTCTATGGGCAAGCACGCCTCAAAGAACCTGGCATCCTCGAATTCATGTGATAGGACCTTGTCCGCCTTCAAGAGTTCTTCCATGAACCTTTGGTAGTGAGGCTCATCGAGCGTGCAGTTGAGGTAGTCCGGATTGTGATCTGACCACCTGGCACCGAAGAATGCATGACCCATGTCGATGCTCTCCGCATCGATGATGGGAGAGATGGCGTCGTAAAAGAAAAGCCTGCTGCTACCGGTCATGGCCATGAGATTCTGTGTAAGTGCATCCGAGGTTAAGGGTCCCGTGGCGATGATGGTGGGGCATGCCTGGTCAATGGTCTTGAGCTCTTTTTTCCGGAGCGTTATCAGGGGTTGTGCCATTATATGTTGAGTAGTCAGGGCAGCGAAGGCCGCCCGGTCAACAGCTAAAGCCTTGCCTGCAGGAACGCTTGTTTGGTCGGCTATTGAGAGAACCAGCGAGCCCAATGATACCATTTCACGTTTTAAGATGCCATGGGCGGTCAAAGGGTCGGTTCCCTTGAAAGAGTTGCTGCACACGAGTTCGGCAAGCATGCCGGTTTTGTGTGCAGGGGTCGTTACAACCGGGCGCATCTCGAACAACTCAACCTGCACACCGTTTGCGGCGAGGAGATGGGCCGCCTCTACCCCTGCAAGCCCTCCTCCGATGACACGGACACTAGGAAAGGGCATCTTCGCTGTGCGTGCACCCGGGATTAGGGCATGCCAGTTTGGTTCCCTTTCTGATGAGGAAACCCGTTCCGCAGACCGGGCACTCCTTAATCACGGGCTTGGTCCAGTTGATGAATTTGCAGTCCTTTTCGGAACAGGAATAAAACATCTTTCCCTTCTTTGACCGCTGCTGGACGATCTCCCCTTTGCATCCGGGCATGGCGCACTTGATGCCTAAAGGGTAGGGCATGATGTTCTTGCACTTGGGATAGGCGCTGCATGCCAGAAACGGCCCGAAACGCCCCTGCCGTATAACCATCGGTGCACCGCATTTGTCGCACTTCCGGTCTGTCGGCTCCGGCGCCTTGGTGATGCGCTTGGTGTTTTTGCATTCCGGGTAGTTGCTGCAGGCCATGAAAGGGCCGAATCTGCCACGCTTCATTATCATGGGCGAACCGCACTTCTCGCAGACCTCTCCGGTCTCTTCGGCCTTCTTTTCTTCTACCTGAAGGATTTTTCCCGATTCATCCCGGACATATTCCTTGGTGTTCGTGCAGTCGGGGTAACCTGCACATCCCAGGAAATACCCGTTTTTCCCGAGCTTGATAAGCATCTCCTTGCCGCAGACTTCGCATAAGATGCCGGAGGGGCGCTGCTCGGCCCTGATGTTCTCCATGTTCACCAGCGCGCTTTCATGCTCGGTGTTGTAGGTTAGGTAAAAGTCCGACATCACCTTGCCGTAGCCTTCCTGGCCCTCCTCGATAAGGTCCAGCGAGTCCTCCATCTTTGCAGTGAAGCCGATATCAAGGATATGGGGATAGTGCTTAACAAGGAGTGTGTTCACGTCCCTGCCGAGCTCCGTAGGTACAAAGGAGCGCGCCTCCATTCTCACATAACCCCTATCGACGATGGTGGATAGGGTAGGTGCATAGGTGCTCGGCCTTCCGATGCCCTTCTCCTCGAGCTCCTTAATGAGGCTTGCCTCGGTGTAGCGTGGAGGGGGCTGGGTGAAATGCTGTTCCTTGTCGACCTTCTTAAGATCGAGGCTGTCCCCCTCCTTAAGGGAATCGGGAAGCCTGCCCTCATCCTCATCGCCATTGATGTCATAGATTTTCAAGAAACCGTCAAAGGTCATGATGGAGCCGTTTGACTTAAGTCCGATGTCGAGCGCAGAGATGTCGACGCCTGTCTGATCAAAGGTTGCGCTGTTCATCTGCGATGCAATGAAGCGTTTCCAGATGAGGTCGTAGACGGCGTACTGGTCAGTATTCAAGAAGGGCCGTAAGGATTCCGGTGTATTCGTAAGGCTCGTGGGCCTGATGGCCTCGTGGGCCTCCTGAGCGGTCTTCTTGGCCTTGTAACGCCTGGGTTTCTCCGGAAGATAAGGCTGCCCGAACGCATTGGGGATGAACTGCCGCACCTCGGCTATGGCTTCATTGGAAACGACCGGGGAGTCGGTGCGCATATAGGTGATGAGACCGGTGATCTCGTCACCTCCGACCGGCAGGCCCTCATAGAGCTGCTGGGCAAGCATCATGGTCTTCTTGGCTGAAAACCGCAGCCGGGAGGACGCCGCCTGCTGAAGGGTGGAGGTGATGAAGGGTGGCAACGGGTTTTTGGTGCGCACCTGCCGGGTGATCTTATCGATGGTGATAACCGGTGCGGAGCCGATCCGTTCCACTACTCTAAGCGCTGTTTGTGCGTCCGGGATCTCTTTGGGGCTGACGACCTTGGCAATAAAGGTATCGCCTGCAGGTGTCATGAGAAGGGCCTCCACCGTCCAATACTCCCTTGCCGTGAACGACTCGATCTCCTCCTGGCGCATGCATATGAGCCTCAGCGCAACGGACTGGACCCTGCCGCCTGAAAGACCGCGCTTGACATTCTTCCACAGCAGCGGACTCATGGTGTACCCCACAATCCTGTCCATGGTACGCCTGGCCATCTGTGCGTCGTAAAGCTCTCTGTTCAATTCCTTGGGGTTTTTCAGGGCCTCATCGATGGCCTTCTTGGTGATCTCGTGGAATATGATGCGGCGGACAGCCGAGAGAGGTTTCTTGATCTCCTCCGCCACGTGCCATGCAATGGCCTCGCCCTCGCGGTCAGGGTCTGAAGCGAGATAGACAATATCGGCCCTATCGGCACGGCTTTTAATCTTTTTTACAATGTCGCGCTTGTCGGGTATGACCTTGTAACCCGGCAGGAAGCCCTGCTCGATGTCGATGCCGAGCTTGCTTTTGGGCAGGTCCTTGATGTGTCCCATGGTGGCCTCCACCTCGAAGCCTTTTCCAAGGTATCGCTTGATCGTTCTTGCCTTCGCGGGTGACTCCACAATTACGAGAGATTTAGCCATTCATGCTCCTTGGTGTGTATCTATTTCCTTCGATCCGCTCGATTGCCCCTGTGAGCTCGAGCATACTTACCCTGCGGCTTGCTTCCATGATGTCTATATCGAGTTGGGCGGCGATCTCATCGATACTCAACGGCGATGCAGCCACCAGGGTGAGAATATCATCGGTCCCTAGAGTGGAAGGCTTGAATTCCTTGAGCAGGCCCTTGATCTGGGGTGCGATCTCAGCCAGGACGTCGTCACAGTCCTGGATAAGGACCGCTCCCTGGCGGATAAGGTGGTGCGTGCCCTGGGAGCGCACATTCGTGATGCTTCCCGGGACTGCCATGATAAGCCTCCCCTGTTCGAGGGCATAGCGGGCGGTGATCATGGCGCCTGATTTGATGGTGGCCTCTACGATGATAACCCCCTGGCACAAACCCGATATGATCCGGTTCCGCCTGGGGAAGTTTTTGGCATCAGGATTTGTGCCCGGAGGAAGCTCGGTGATGACCGCACCCTTCGTTGCAATCTTATCTGCAAGCTTGTCATGCTCCGGAGGGTAGATAATGTCAATGCCGGATCCGAGCACGGCCACGGTTTTTGATAATCCCTCCAACGCACCAAGGTGTGCCTCCTTATCGATACCGCGGGCAAGGCCCGATATGATGGTTATGCCCTGAATACTCAAGTTCCGTGCAAGCCTGAAGGCCGTGTCTTTCCCGTAATGGGAGGGTGAGCGTGTGCCGATAATGGCTACAGCGGGCTCTACGTCATCCAGACTGCCCTTCACATAAAGGACGCACGGCGGGTCGTCGGTCTCTTTTAATATCCGGGGATAGGTGGGATCATCCAGGCAGACGGCATAGGCTCCCTGGGAAGCAAGTTTACCCAGCACTTCTTTCACCCGTTTATCATCGGGCCCGGAAGCAAGGGCATCCAGCTGAGCCTTATTCAGGATGCCGAGGCCTTTGAATTCAGAAATCGGTGTGGTGAGGATGGTTTCAGGGGATCCATAGACCTCCAGGAGCTTCCGCGCCGTTCTCGGGCCAATGGCCGGCAAGAGGTCTAATGCGATCCATGCCTCAATTCTACTCATACGGATCAATCCATCTCCAGGATTTGGGAGGCTATAAGAACTCGGCTGTTCATGTCAAGGAAGATTATAAAAAGGTGGTGGGCAAAATAATTGTCCATCCAAGTGGTAAATATTTACCGAAACGGGGAGGGCTCCGTATGGGTAATATTAATAATCAATTGATATTATGAATAATATGATGGGGCATGATTTTTGCTCGCTCTATTGGTGAGGAAGGAATGTTATGAAGAAAGTGTTGGTAATTCTGGCTGCCCTGACTTCTCTCTGGATACCCGACTATCTGTGGGCAATGGCACCGGATCATGATACCAATACTTTATGTTTTACTCATCAGGTTTGTGTGAGCATGAATATTGATGCAACGATGAGCGAGCCTGTATAATCATTTTCATAAAAAATTTGCAGTCCTGATCCGTTCATATTAAAATCATATTACAATAAGACAAAGTCCTGCTGTCCTACGTGTTTATCTGTGGGCTAGAACAACGTAAAACACCTCGGTTGGAGGGCAAAGGATGCAGATATTCGGGGCAAATGAGTTATTAAGCGATGTAGTGGAGAAAAATCTGTGCATCGGCTGCGGGGCTTGTGTATCGCTGTGCCCTTATTACCGGGCGCACCGTGGCAGGGTTGTAATGCTTTTTGGCTGCACGCAGCAAGGCGGGAGGTGTTTCGCATATTGCCCCAAGGTTGAGGTGAATCTCGACGAGGTCTCAGATGCCCTCTTCGGCTCTCCTTACAACGATGCCCCGCTGGGCACCTACCGATCCATTAAGGTATCCCGAGCAGGAGATAAGCTGGGCCGAGCCAATGTACAGTCCGGTGGAACCGTCACGGCAATTATCACCTATGCAATTCGGTCACACATGATAGATGCGGCTGTCCTCACGGATAGAGACGGTATGCTGCCTGTCCCGCGTATCGTCACAAAAGCGAAAGATGTACTGAAATGTGCCTCATCAAAATACACTGCAGCGCCGACCCTTATGGCCCTTAACCAGGCTGTGGGAGAAGGATATGCCCGCCTCGGTGTTGTTGCCACACCCTGCCAGGCCCTCGCCATTGCGCAGATGCGGATGAATCCGACTAGAATCGAAAATTTCACAGATCCCACTGCCGTGGTCATCGGTCTTTTCTGTACGTGGTCAGTGGAATATAAAGAACTCGAGGCCTTCCTGGCTGAACGACTCGACATCAGCGCCGTCATGAAATTTGATATCCCGCCGCCGCCGGCAGAGGTACTCGATGTCTATACTACGGCAGGCAAGGTGTCCTTCCCGCTCTCAGAGATCCGTGGGCGGGTTCCGAATACCTGTTCTTACTGCTTCGATATGACGAGTGAGTTTGCAGACATCTCGGTGGGGGTCCTGGAGGACCGGCCGGATACGAACATAGTAATCATCCGTACCGAGCGTGGAGAGCGGCTCTTAAGTAGTGCAGGAAAGAGGGGGTACCTGGTCTTGGAGGATATTCCGGGCGCGAGTCTTGATCACCTGATGGAGGCTGCCGGAAACAAGAAAAGACGGGCCCTGATCCGTGCCGGAGAGGAGGGCATGATTAATACCCAAGGCGAGAGTAAACGTTCGTATCTCAGGATGGGCGAAGATGTCTTGGGCAAGATAACGTGCAGAGGAGGAGGTGCCGCATGAGCTTCCTGACTGATCCGAATGAGGGTCATACACTGCTCCTCATGGGGAACGAGGCCATTGCACGAGGCGCCATCGAGGCCGGTGTGCAGGTTGCTGCAGCCTATCCCGGCACCCCATCCTCAGAGATCATCGAAAACCTTGCAAAGGTCTCAAAAGAAAGGGGCATGTATGTAGAATGGTCGGTGAACGAGAAGGTGGCCCTTGAGGTGGCCGCGGCAGGCTCCTTTGCCGGGCTTCGATCGCTGTGCGCCATGAAGCAGAACGGCGTGAACGTGGCATCCGACTTCCTCCTCCATCTGGCCCTGTCCGGAACGAGAGGCGGTCTGGTGCTTATCCCCTGTGATGACCCCGGGGCGCTCTCAAGCGTGAACGAAGGCGAGTCACGGCACTTTGCCAAGATGCTCGAGCTCCCGTTGCTGGAGCCGGGGGACTTCCAGGAGGCCAAGGACATGACCAAATGGGCCTTCGAGCTCTCCGAGCACATCCGCAGCATCGTGGTTTTACGCAGCGTCACCAGGCTCTCCCATGCGAGTGGGAATGTGAAGCTCGGTGCTTTGCCTCAAGACGCCAGGCAGGCGCGCTTCAGGCATGACGGCTTTATCCTCGACCCCGACTGTGGGGCCGTCATCTCGGCACCGGTGCCCCTCATGCACGCCCAGCTTCAGGGGAAACTGAAGAAGGCTGTAGAGCTTTTTGAGGAGTCACCTTTCAACACGTATACAGGCCCTGAAAGGCCGGAGTTGCTCATAATAACAAGCAGCGCTTGTAACTTGTACAGCCGGGAGGCTGTGGATGTTTTGGGTCTCACCAAAAAGGTGGGAATCCTCAAGCTCGGTACTACCTGGCCATTGCCGCCCAGGCTGATGAAGAAGTATCTCTCCATCTCTGAGAAGGTTCTCATTATTGAAGAGGTGCTGCCTTTTCTTGAAGAGAACGTGAAGGTTTTTGCCATGGAGATGGCGAATCTGATCGGCATCAAGAGTTTCTTCGGTAAAAACGACCTCAGCATCCCCATGACGAACGAGATGAACCCTGACCTTGTTATCGCCGCACTCGCCAAGATCTTTGACATCCCATACAGGGCGGTACCCCAGGAATTTGAGAGCACGGCGCAGATGCTGGCTTTTACAAAGGCCCCAAACCGTGAGATGACCTTCTGCCCCGGCTGTCCGCACAGGGCGTCTTTCTGGAGCATCCATAACGCCCTTGCCATTGACAACCGGCAGGGGTTTGTCTGTGGTGATATCGGCTGCTACACCATGGCCATCCTGCCCTGCGGGTTCAGCTCTTTGAAAACGGCGCACTCCATGGGTTCCGGCCTCGGTGTGGCGGGCGGATTCGGTCAGCTCATCCGGTTTGGAATGGACCAGCCTGCGCTCGCAGTATGCGGCGACTCCACCTTCTTCCACGCAGCAATGCCGGCACTCGTGAATGCAGTCCACCATAAGGCGGATATCGTTATGGTGATCCTCGACAACAGAGGTACTGCCATGACGGGTTTTCAACCGCACCCGGGGCTCAATGTGGATGCCATGGGCAATGAGGCCGAAGGCATCGATATTGCAAAAGTCTGCCGGGCCATCGGCGCAAAGGTGGTAATGGCGGATCCCTTTGACATCGATGACACCGAGGAGAAGCTCTTGCACATGATCCAGGACGAACAGGGTGCACGTGTGGTCATTCTCAGCCGGATCTGTGCATTATCGCCGGAGAAGAAGGGAAAGAAGGAGTATGATGTCATAGTGGACAGTTCCGTGTGTATCGGCGAGAAGTGCGGATGTAACCGTCTTTGTACCCGGATCTTCCGCTGTCCGGGCCTCATCTGGGACAAACATGCCCTTAAGGCCAGGATCGATGAGGTTATCTGTACGGGCTGCGGAGTATGCGCTAGAATCTGTCCGTCCGGGGCGATCCTGAAGACGGAGGCGGCATGAAGGTGTCTGCGCTCGTGAAAGATCCATACAACGTCGTCCTTACCGGAGTAGGGGGGCAGGGCAACGTCATCGCCTCGCGAATGCTGGGCAATATCTTCGCACGGAAAGGGTACTATATCACGATCGGTGAGACCTTTGGTGCGTCCCAGAGGGGAGGCTCGGTCATGAGCCACCTGCGCATCTCACTAAGATCAATCTGGAGTCCCCAGATTCCCAAGGGCAAGGCCGACCTCATAGTGGCCCTGGAACCCATTGAGGCCTTACGGGTGATCGCCGCCTACGGGAAGCCCGGGGTAAAGGTGCTCAGCAACACAAGGCCGGTGCATACCGTAGGTGTCATCGCCGGCGACCAGGCATACCCATCCCTCGATGAGCTGAAAACAACTCTTGCACAGCTCACCGAGGAGCTTTGTTTTGTTGAGGCCACGGACGAAGCCCTCAAGCTTGGAAAGCCGATTCTAAGTAATGTCATCATGTTGGGCGCTATAGCAGGGCTTAAAGTCCTGCCCTTTGATACTGAGGACTTCCGGGAGGTAGCTGCAGAGACCCTTAAGGGGGATATGCTCGAGATGAATGTAAAAGTCTTTGATCTTGGTAAGCGTTTGGCAGGGTAAGGGATCTGCCAAAAGATACTCAGTTAGGAGTGCCTGTTGACTGCTTCCACACCTTTGCCATTTCCTGTGCCTCAGTAATCTGGGCCGGGGTCATCTGTTGGGCCATGGTATCAAGATAATTGTTTGCCGGCTCGATACCTTGTTCTGCTGCGAGCTTGAAACATAAATAGGCCTGCATGTAATCCTTTGGAACCCCGGTACCGTTACTGTACAAGAGCCCAAGGTTGTACAAGGCCTGGTCAAAACCCTGTTCTGCGGCCTTTTGATACCATTTGGAAGCCTCTTCATAACTTTGTTGTACTCCCTTGCCCTTTGAGTACAAGAGTCCGAGGTTGAACTGTATCACGGCATCTCCCTGCTCGGCTGCAAGGAGATACCACTTTATCGCCTCAGCATAGTCCTGGGATACGCCCAAGCCATGGTCATAAAAGAACCCTGTATACGCCTGTGCAAGGTTATTCCCATGTTCCGCAGCCATGCGGAACCAGTAGGCGGCATCTGCAAAGCTTTGATGTACTCCCTCGCCATTGAGATAAATAAACCCCATATTGCACTGAGAATGGGTATTCCCCTGAGAGGCGGCTTCAATGTACCATTTGATCGCCTCTCCATAGTTCTTTGAAATACCCAAGCCGCCGTAATATATATCTCCAAGGTTCACCTGGGCCTCAACATTGCCTTGACGGGCAGCCTTGCGGTACCAGAACATAGCTTTTTTCAGATTCTTGGGCATATCCTTGCCTTGATAATAGATATTCCCCAGGCGCATTTGTGCCTCGACATCACCTTGATTTCCAGCCTTGCGGTACCACTTCTCTGCGAGTAAATAATCCTGCTTGACGCCGAGACCCTGGTAATACATGAATCCAAGATTGCTCTGGGCCTTCATATAACCCTGCGCAGAAGCAGCGGTGAACCATTTGGCAGCCTCCGTATAGTCGCGGGTTACTCCCAGGCCTTTATAATACATTATGCCTAAATTGAATTGGGCTTCCACATTGCCGTTTCCGGCAGCCAGGTGGAACCATCTTGATGCCTTCATGAAATCTTGCGGCACCCCCCAAGCGTTCATGTACATAAGCCCAAGATTATACTGGGCTTGGATATCTCCCTGTTCAGCCAGGGGGGGGATCTCTATGAGGGCATGTTGATAATCTTTATTCCGGATAAGCGAAACTGAATTGCTTGTACTGCATGAACAGATCATGCAGGCCATTAATAATAAGATGATAAGACTGAATGTTCTTCTCATGGGGTATCCTTACCGTCATTACAGAAAATCATTGCAAATCCGATCTTATCACCATCCTTGTTTAAGTCGGAAATAGTATTATACACCACAAATTCGCTTGAAATGCAAGCCCAGAGTGATTTGAAAGGGAAAAGGTCATATTTATCAGGCATTTTCATATTTTATTCACCATGACGTTGCATGTAGCTGATCTGACTACCTTGTCCGTCACACCGCCGATAGCGTGTTTTGCCGCGCCAACCTTACCATGTGATGCAATAACAATGAGGTCGGCCCCGAGCTTTACCTGTTCATCCAGGATGATATCTGCAGGCTCGCCTTTTCTGATTTCATATTCTATATCGACCTTTGCGCCTTTTATGTTAACTATCTGCTTCTGCAATCTCTCATTGGATGTCCTCATGATCTCGCGCTCGAACTGTGTGACAAAGTCATCACTTATGCAGTAGTCCACCAGATAGTCTATGGCGCACTGCCTGACGTTCTCCTCGACCACATGGAGAACAACTACCTTGGCATGATATTTGGCCGCGATGTCAGCGGCATGCTCGACGGCCTTGTCTGCGGATTCTGAAAAGTCAGTGGGAACCAAGATCTTCTTTGGGGTAAACATAACAACCTCCTCTGTGCTTTTTATTTTTATGAGTAATAACGCATTCTTAAAAATCCCTTATTCATCACTTTATAGAGTAATTGATGTCCTAGAATGGGTGAACGATTCTTCTTCACATTAAGAAAAAGCTTGACAGAATGTGGTGCTCAGTGGATATACACAAGCGATGTTTGAAAAGACAGCAACCCTGCCTTATTATTACGGCTTTTACTTTCGAAGGGGCGGTTGCCCATAGGCCTGGGTGCCGGTAAGGAGACAGACAAGGCCATGGGCAAAACCCATGGTCTTTTTTTATCTTCAGCCAAGAAAGGGATTCTATATGAAGAAGATCCTCAGCGGCAATGAGGCGGTTGCCCGGGGGGCATATGAGGCGGGCTTATCCTTTGCCTCCGCGTACCCCGGCACACCAAGCACCGAGATCCTCGAGACTATTGCAAAACAGTACCGTGACATCCACTCCGAATGGACACCCAACGAGAAGGTAGCCCTTGAGGTTGCCGTAGGGGCCTCATATGCTGGGGCGCGTTCCCTGGCCGTCATGAAGCACGTGGGAGTAAATGTGGCGGCGGACCCGCTCATGACGCTGCCGTATACCCTCATACGCGGGGGCATCGTGCTCATCAGCGCAGACGATCCCGAGCTGTTCTCCTCCCAGAATGAGCAGGATAACCGGCATTATGCGCGCTTCGCCAAGATCGCCATGCTGGAGCCGTCCAGCTCCCAAGAGGCAAAGGATTTCACCAGGGATGCCTTCAAAATAAGCGAGGACTTCGGCACACCCGTCATGGTCCGGACCACTACACGGATCTCACATTCCATGGGTGTTGTGGAGCTTTCCGAGCCCGAGGCGAAGAAAACGCCAAGCCTTGAGCGGCACCCGGCAGAGTGGGTGATGCTGCCCGCCAATGCAAGAAGGCGCCATCCGGTAATAGAGGAGCGCGTACTTGCCCTGAAAAAGCTTTCGAACACTACCCCCATGAACCGCATGGAAATGGCCGATACCAAGCTCGGGATCATCTCCTCGGGTGTGGCATATCAATATGCCAAGGAGGTGTTCCCAAATGCCTCTTTCCTGAAGCTCGGCATGCCGTATCCCTTCCCCGATGAGCTGGTTAAGCAGTTCGCTGCCAAGGTCAAAGAACTATGGGTTGTAGAAGAGCTCGATCCGTTTATGGAGGAACAGGTCAAGGCCTTGGGTATTACCTGCCATGGCAAAGACCGCATCCCGATGTGCGGAGAGCTGAATCCGGACATCATTAAGGCCGCCATCTCGGGCGCAGCGGTGATGAAACCCGCCCAGAGAGCCCTTCCTGGAAGGCCGCCCAACATGTGCCCGGGTTGTCCCCACCGCGGCATGCTCTGGGCGTTACGGCGTAACAAGACATTTATCGCCGGCGACATCGGCTGCTATACCCTTGGCTTCCTGCCGCCGCTTGACGCCATAGACACATGTCTGTGTATGGGCGCCGGGATCAACCATGCACACGGCATGTCCAAGGTGTTCGGTGCAGGCAAGGAAAAGCTCACGGCGGTTATCGGCGATTCCACGTTCTACCACTCAGGGATCACGGGTCTCTTAAACCTGGCCTATAACCGGGGTGCGGCGTTGATCGTAATCCTGGACAACAGGACTACCGCCATGACCGGTTCACAGAATCACCCGGGCACGGGCGTCACCATTGAAGGCCAGAAGACCACGAATATCGACCTTGAAGGCCTGGTGAAGTCGCTCGGAATCGAGTGGGTCAAGACCATCAACCCCTACGACGTGAAAGGTGCACGGCAGAGTGTGAAAGAGGCCTTGGCCTTTGACGGTCCGTCGGTCATCATCTCAAAGGCGCCGTGCGTATTGCTCAAATCGCGGGCGGTGCCGGGCAAGCCCCTGCGCGTAGACCCCGATAAGTGCACGGGATGCAAGGTGTGCATCTCTCTCGGCTGCCCTGCGCTTGAATTTAAAGACGATAAGGCGCATATTAACTCGGTGTGCGTGGGATGCAATGTATGCGCAGACCTCTGCCCTGCAGAAGCCATTGGGGGTGAAGAATGAATGTGCTCATGACCGGTGTCGGCGGACAGGGTACCATCCTCGCCTCTGATATACTGACGGAAGTAATGATGCGCTACGGCTGCGATGTAAAGAAATCCGAGATCCACGGCATGGCCCAGCGCGGTGGCAGTGTCATGTCACATGTGCGTTTTTCAGAACATGTGTTTTCTCCGCTCATCCCCTATGGCAGCTGCGACATCCTGCTGTCTTTTGAGGAGCTGGAGACAGCGCGCTATTTGCCGTACCTCAAGGCGGATACTACCGTGATCATCAACCGGTTCCGGCTCTCACCGCCTACGGTCATTGTGGGCAAGGAGGCATACCCTGACATCACCCCGATACTTAAAGAGAAGACGAGCGACATCCGCATGGTGGATGGCAGTGCATTGGCTTCTGAGCTGGGCAATCCTCGGGGAGTAAACATAATCCTGTTGGGCACGCTCTCGGCGCTTCTGGAGCCCGCGGAGTCCCTCTGGATCGAGACCATCACCGATATGCTCCCCGAGAAGATCAGGTCCCAGAATATAGAGGGTTTCAAGAAGGGCAGAGGGTTGAAACCTTAGTGAATGACGAGAATGAGGAGGTTTCTTCGATGATCTATAATGAAGAATTTGAGACGCTGCCCCGGGAAGTTCTGGAGTCGTTGCAGCTCAAGAGGCTCAAGCAGGTGGTAGAGCGCGTGTACCACACGGTAGGTTTTTATCGCAAGAAGTTCGACGAAGCGGGCATCACACCCGATGACATCAGGAGCCTCACCGACCTGAAGCGTCTGCCGTTCTCCTCCAAGCAGGACCTGCGGGATAATTATCCATTCGGGCTCTTCAGCGTGCCCATGACCAATATCGTGCGGTTGCACGCTTCTTCCGGAACTACAGGCAAGCCCACCGTCGTCGCTTATACCAAGCGCGATATAGAGACCTGGGCCGAACTCATGGCACGCTCTTTTGCAGCGGCAGGGCTCACCAAGAACGACATTATCCACAATGCCTACGGTTATGGCCTGTTCACGGGCGGGTTAGGCGCACACTATGGTGCAGAGAAGCTCGGTGCAAGCGTCATACCCATGTCGGGCGGCAACACGAAGAAACAGATCATGATCCTGCAGGACTTCGGCCCGACGGCCATATGCTGTACACCGTCCTACCTGCTTTTCCTTGCCGAGACGGGCGAGAAAATGGGTGTGGATATGAAGTCACTGCGTCTCCGTGTGGGTGTCTTAGGCGCGGAGCCCTGGAGCGAGCGCATGCGCGCCGAGATAGAAAACAGGCTCGACATCACGGCGCTCGACATCTACGGCCTGTCCGAGATCATGGGCCCGGGAGTCGCCATGGAGTGTATCGAAGGCCGCAACGGTCTGCACATTTTTGAGGACAACTTCATCGTGGAGGTCATCGATCCGGCAACCGGCGATGTCCTTCCTTATGGCCAGCGGGGTGAGATCGTATTTACCACCCTTACCAAAGAGGCCTTTCCTCTCATCAGATACCGGACCAGGGACATCTCACGGCTCATGCCCGAGGTCTGCCGCTGCGGCAGGACCTTTGTGCGCATGGAGCGCATCTCCGGGAGAAGCGATGATATGTTCATCATCCGGGGGGTCAATGTTTTCCCGTCCCAGATCGAGAGCGTCATCATGGAGATTGAGGGACTGGAGCCGCACTATCAGCTCATTCTAGAAAGGGAAGGGTCGCTGGATACTCTTGAGATCCGGGTAGAGGTGAGCGAGAAGATCTTCTCGGACGAGATCCGGCAGCTGCAGAATCTCGAACACCGTATTGCCAAGGACGTAAAGGATTACATCGGAATCTCCGCCAAGGTGAAGCTTGTGGAGTCCAAATCTCTTAAGCGCTTCGAAGGCAAGGCCCAGCGTGTGATTGACAAGAGGAATATGTAAAAGGGAGGTCTATCATGAAGGTGGAACAGATATCGATCTTTTTAGAGAACAAACCGGGCGGACTCTCGGGTGTAACAAAGGTGCTCAAGGATTCGGGCATCAACATCCGGGCCCTCTCGCTCGCCGACACGAGTGACTTCGGTATCTTGAGGCTTATTGTGGACGATGTGAACAAGGCCAAGAAGGTACTCAACGAGAACGGCTTTGCCGTGGGCCGCACCCATGTGATTGCCGTGGAGGTGCCTGACCGGCCCGGGGGCCTGCACAGCATCCTCGATCTGCTCACCAAGGAAGGCATCAATGTCGAGTACATGTATGCCTTTGTGGAGCGCAGCGGTGAGAACGCAGTGATCATCTTCAGGTTCGACAACATCGACCAGGCCATCGAAGTATTGCTGAACAGCGGCTTCACCGTGCTGAAGGGCGAGCAGGTCTACAACCTGTAACGATAAGATCCCCCATGAAAATTATTGGGGTCTTCGTATAACTTTGCAGGAGAAGAAGGAGGAGGAAAATGAAAAAGGTTTTGTGTGTATGGGCACTATGCATTGCGGTGTTCTGTATGGGTATCGCGGAGGTAAAGGCGGATGACATCAAGATCGGGGCTATTCTCCGTCTTTCTAAGGGTGCCTCCGACGGCCTGCCTGCACGGCGCGGTATCGAGATCGCAGTGAAGGAGATCAATGCAAAGGGCGGCATCAAGGGCAAACCGGTTACGGTCATCTACGAGGACAGCAAGGACTCCCCTCAGGATGCGGTGAACGCATTCCAGAAACTCACCTCCATGGACAAGGTCCAGGTGGTCATCGGCCCCATGACCTCGGGAGAGGTCCTGGCAGTGGCGCCCATCGCCCAGACCAGTAAGATCGTGGTGGTCACGCCTACCGGTACATCGCCTAAGATCTCCGATGCGGGCGAATACATCTACCGCGGCTGCAACAGGATCGACAAGCAGGCCGAGGCGCTCACCAAGTTTGCCAAGGAATCTTTGAAGACGACAAAGGTTGCCATCCTATACAGCAATGAGCCCTACGGCAAGGGCTGCAACGATCTGTTCACCAAGTTTTTTGGCGATCTGGGCATCCCGGTCGTTGTTGCCGAGAGCTTCATGGTGGGCGATCGCGACTTCTCTTCGCAGCTCACCAAGATATCGCAGGCCAAGTTCGACCTCCTGTTCATCCCGGGCTACCTCCAGGAGACGGCACCCGCCATGTCCCAGGCCCGCAAAATGGGGATCACCGAGCAGTCCATGGGCGTGTATGGGGACATGGCCCCCAAATATATCGAGCTTGCAGGCAAGGCCGCTGAGGGCCATGTGAACGCCAGCGAGTACAATGAGGACTTGGCTACCCCCACCAACAAGAAGTTCAAAGATGAGTATTACAAGATCGTGAAGTCTTCCTCGAACGAGCCCAACAACATCATGTTCGCAGCCATCACCTATGACATGGCAAGGCTCGTGGCCAAGGGAATCGAGACCAAGGGCAACACCCCCGACGGCATCCGCGCCTATCTCGATACGGTCAAGGATTTCGACGGCGTCACCGGCAAGCTCAGCTTCAACAAGACCAGAGATGTGGTAAAGCAGGGCGTCTATATCTTCAAGGTGAAGAACGGGAAATACGTAAAGGCCCAGTGATGTGCTGATCCAGCAGCTTGTGAACGGCCTGGTGGTGGGCAGCGTGTATGCGCTGGTCGCCCTTGGCTACACCATGATCTACGGTATCCTGGGGATTATCAATTTTGCCCAGGGAGAGATCTATATGTTCGGGGCCTTTGGGGCCGTGCTCACGCTCGCCGCAACCGGCGAGCTGGGTCTGGCCGTGCTGGCCGGCATTTCATCTGCATGCGTGGTGGGTGTCCTCCTGGAGCGGATCGCATTCAGGCCTCTGCGGGGCACCCACCCCTTAATACCGCTCATAAGCGCCATCGGCGCGTCCATCTTTCTGAGCTCGCTGGCACTGCTGCTCTTCGGTCCTGAAGAACACTCGTTCCCCCTTGATTTCATACCTGCAAGCCACAGGGTATTCGGGGCCCGGATCACGGACCTGCAGCTCATTATCGCCGGTGTATCATTCGGATTAATGATCATCCTGACTCTTTTTGTCAACCTCACCAAGCACGGCAAGGCCATCCTGGCAGTCGCCATGGACAGCGATGCGGCGAGCCTTTCCGGGATAAGCGTGAACATGACCTATGTGGTTACCTTTCTCCTGGGATCGGCGCTGTCGGGCGCTGCAGGTATTCTCATGGCCCTCTATTACAACGCCACATCACCGACCATGGGTCTGCTGCCGGGGCTCAAAGGATTTTCAGCCGCCATCCTGGGCGGGGTAGGCTCCATCCCGGGGGCCATCATCGGAGGACTAGTCCTGGGAGTGGCCGAGAACATGGGTGCCGCGTACCTATCATCGTCTTTCAAAGACGCATTTGCATTCATCGCGTTAGTGCTTGTGCTCATCATCCGTCCGAGGGGTATCCTGGGGTCGCGCAAATGAGTGTCTACATCCTGCATGTCATCATCCTTATAGGCATATACGCCATCTTGAGCCTCAGCCTGAACATCATCGTGGGCTTTGCCGGGCTCGTCTCACTGGGGCATGCCGCATTTTTCGGCATAGGGGCATACATAAGCGGCCTGCTCATGATCAGAGGCTTAAGCTTCGCAGAGGCATTCATGCTGAGCGGGGTCATCACCTCAGCCCTGGGTCTATGCCTTGCCTTGCCTGCTCTCAGGGTCAAGGATGACTATCTGGCCATCGTCACTTTAGGCTTCGGGATCATCACAACCCTTGTTTTCATGAACCTCGGGATTACCGGCGGTCCGGACGGACTGACAGGCATACCTCCCGCTTCACTGTGGGGAAAGGTTTTGAGCGGAAAGTGGCCGTTTCTTGCCATGACCTGTTTGATCCTTGCCGTGATGATCATGAGCGTCCATACCTTAAAGCAGTCCAGGGTCGGCAGGGCGTGGGCAGCCATAAGGGACAATGATGTTACAGCCTCTTTCATGGGCATCAACACGGCATTCTATAAGACAGTCGCCTTCATGACGAGCTCGTTCTGGGCAGGCTTGGCAGGCAGTCTCTATGCCCACTACACGGCATACATAAGTCCGCCCACCTTCGGCTTGCACACCTCCATCATGATATTGTCCATGGTGGTTTTAGGCGGCATCGGGAGCATTATGGGTTCTCTTCTGGGGGCAGCGCTGCTTGTGCTCCTGCCCGAGGTGCTGCGGCCTTTGGCCAGCTACCAGGACGTCATCTACGGTGCGCTGCTCGTAGTACTCATGGTTTTCAGGCCCCAGGGCATCATGGGCCGCGTCAAGATCACCGAGATCTTCGGGAGGTCATAAGGTGTTAAAGATCACGAACCTGCATACCTATTACGGCCACATCCATGCGGTCAAGGGTGTGTCGCTCCACGTGAAGGCAGGCGAGATCGTCGCCTTGATCGGCGGGAACGGCGCAGGCAAAAGCACCATCCTGCGTGCCGTCTCGGGTATGATAAAGGCGGCCTCAGGTGACATCCTGCTGGAAAACGAGCAGATCACAAAGATGAGCTCCGAGCGTATCTTAAGGAGCGGCATCGGCCATGTGCCGGAGGGAAGGCGGCTCTTCAGGGGCTTGAGCGTTCGCGACAATATGGTGCTGGGGGCCTATACAAGGAGGGATAAGGCAGGGATCAAGGCTGACATCGAGGAAATGGAGCGGCTCTTTCCCATCCTTGGCCAGCGAAAATCCCAGCTTGCAGGCACGCTTTCAGGCGGCGAGCAGCAGATGCTGGCCATAGCCCGCGCCCTCATGGCCCGGCCAAGGGTGTTGCTGCTTGACGAGCCGTCCATGGGCCTTGCACCCATCGTTACGGGCCAGATCTACGAGCGGATCAGGCACCTAAACGAACAGGAGGGTATCAGCATTCTCTTGGTGGAACAGAACGCCAGGCTGGCGCTCAATCTGGCGAATCGCGGCTATGTCATCGAGACTGGGCGCATCGTCATGGAAGGTGAATCTTCCGAGCTAAGCCGGAGCAATGAGATCCAGCGTGCATACCTGGGCAAGGGCTACAAAGAGGTATGGGAATGATGCTCTGTGCCCAGGGCATATCAAAGAGCTTCATGGGCATACAGGCCTTGAGTGAAGTGTCTATGGATGTGATGGAAGGTGAGATATTAGGGGTCATAGGGCCCAATGGCGCAGGCAAGACCACGCTCTTCAATGTGCTCACCGGGTTGTTCCTGCCCGAGACCGGCAATATAGAACTCAGCGGAAAGAGAATCACCCATCTCACGCCTCACCGCCGGGTCAGGCTTGGTATGGCCAGGACCTTCCAGAATCTTGAGATATTCCGCGATATGAGCGTGCTGGAAAATGTCATGGTGGGGGGGCACATCAGACTCAAGGCAGGCTACTGGCAAAGCATGCTGAGCACCTGGGGCAAACGGAAAGAAGAGAAGAGGCTTGAAGAAGAGTCACTGGCCTTGCTTGACCGGCTGGGCATTTTGGAGATGGCCCATGAGCCTGCGGTGAGCTTGTCATATGGGAACCAGCGCAGGGTGGAGATAGCCAGGGCACTGGCTTCAAGGCCTGCCATTCTATTCTTGGATGAGCCTGCCGCCGGCATGAATCCCAAAGAGACCCAGGAACTCTCTTCTCTTATCGTAAGCTTGAAAGGCGAGCTTAATCTCACGGTCGTGATCATCGAGCATGATATGAACCTTATCATGGATATCTGTGACCGCATTGTTGTGATGACCGAAGGGCGGGTGCTCTGCTCGGGCCCCCCAAGCCAGATCCGGAAAGATCAAAGGGTATTGGAAGCCTATCTGGGAGGGGAAATTGTATGATGTACGAGACACTCTACGAGACCATGCCGAGGAGCGAGCTGGAGGTCTTTCAGCTCGAGCGGCTCCAGTCCACGTTGAACAGGGCATACCTGAACGTCGCCCACTACCGGAGGGCACTCGATAGTGCAGGTATTTTGCCTGAAGACGTGAAATCCCTTTCCGACATCATGAACCTGCCATTCACGACGAGGCAGGATATCGAAAAATGTTACCCCTATGATATGTTTGCCGTGCCTCTTCGGGAAGTGGTACGCATCCACACCTCTTCAGGCCAGGCGCGCAAGCCCATTGTGACCGGTTATACAGCGGGTGACCTGAGGGCATGGGCAAGGCTTATGGCACGGTTCCTGGTGGGTGCGGGCATCACGAAAGATGATGTGATCCAGATTGCCTTCAGATATGGCCTCATGACCGGCGGGTTCGGTTTTCATGCGGCGGCAGAGCTCATCGGTTCATCGGTGATCCCGTCGGATATCGGCAATACTGCAGAGCAAGTCATGATCATGCATGACTACCTCACATCCGTCATTGCCTGCACGCCTGGTTATGCGCTCATCCTGTTGGACCGGATCGACCAGATGAACATCAACCCCAAGACGCTGCGTCTCAGGCGGGCGATCCTGGGGGCCGACAAGCTGAGCACGACAGTGAGGGCAAAGATCGAACAGGCCCTCGGCGTGGAGGTGTTCAACAGCTACGGCTCCAGCGTGGTTATGGGGCCGGGCATTGCAGGCGAGTGCAGCGCGCATGACGGTCTGCACGTGTATGAGGACTTCTTCATCGCCGAGGTTGTAGGCCCCAAAACCGGCGCAGTGCTGGGACCCGGCGAGAAGGGCGAGCTTGTGATCACCACGCTCATGCGCGAGGCTTTCCCCCTGATACGCTATCGCACAGGCGACATCACCATGATCAAAGAGGGGCAATGCCCATGCGGCAGGACCCACATGAGGCTTGAAAACTTTTATGGCCGACTGGATGACACAATCAAGATCAAGGGTGTGAGCGTCTCCCCTGGTCGGATAAGCCAGATCCTCAAGGCTGAGGGTGTGGAGGCCAGGAGCCGGATCCACATCTATCGCGAAGGACCTTTCGAGCGCGCCGATATACTCCTGGAAGTCGGCGATACCCTGTTCTTCGACGAGATGCGCGCCCAGAAGGCCTTCATGGAAAAGCTTGAGAAGGCCCTTCATACAGGGACAAGCGTACGCATGGGTGTGAAGATCGTCCCGGGCTCAGCCTTCAAGGGCAATGGTATGGTGGTGGATGAGCGGGAGTAAGGAATGTTGTCTTGAGGCCGAGTGCAACACTGCCTGTATCTCAAATCATAAACCGTCCTATGAGTAGTCCAAGGAGGTAACAGGATGAACCAGGGAGAACAGAATCCGTCCGATGATGCACCGGAGGCAAAGGCGAAGATCATCGCCCAGGACTACAAAGACGTTCAAGGTAAAGAGGCAGGGCTGGGAGTCCTGTCGCGCCTGTGCCTTGTGATTGGCATTTTCGGTGTTCTCGGGTGCATCCTCGCGGGTATTGCTACGGGCAGGCTGATACTGCTTGCAGTCGGCATGGGGATACTGATCGCTAGCCTAATCCTGTTTGTGATCTTCGGTGCCTTATCCGAGATCATCAGGCTCTTAAAAGCAGTTGCCGGCCTTCCTTACACAGGGACCATTTCCGGCAGCGGCACGGGAACCATCTACATCTGCTCCGACTGCGGCAGTCTCAACTATCCGGACATCCCCAAGTGCAGGAAGTGCGGGGCAGAGTTTGCGAAACCGGAAGAGGGGCAGACAGTGAGTAGTGACCAGTGATCAGTGAATGAAAAAGAATTGTTGCATGAATGATTATCACAAACTCATTGCGAGGACCTGACTCTGATCCTTTTCCTTTTCGCAATTAAGATGAGCACAGAATTATGATTGCGATCACAGTTGCAAATAATATAATCACCATCGCAATTAATCTGAGCAGAGGGCTCGGATAGAATCACATAATGTGAGCAGAAAATACCTCTTGTTCGCAAGCACGATGTTCTACGATTGCGAGCAGCTACACGGATGATGTATTAATCTTCTCTGAGAGGAGTATTTCTATGTACAACGTAAGGATCTCGGGTATTTTTCGATTATTTGTAGTTCTTTCTATCATTTCACTCTTTGTTGGTTGTGGAGGAGGAGGTGGTGGTAGTGCTACGACGGGATCATCCCCCACGATCACCAACTTCACGCCTACGAGTGGTCAAGCCGGCGACACCGTAACCATCACAGGAACGAACTTCAGCCCATTCTGGGCTGCCAATACCGTGAGTTTTAACGGGACAGCCGCCGTTGTATCCAGTTTCACGTCCACTCAGATCGTCACTATCGTCCCCGAGCGCGCGACAACCGGGCCGATAATAGTCACCGTGGGGGGTAACAGTGCAACGTCCTTAACCGCCTTCACTGCGGCTGTACCTTTGCCCGCATCTGCCGGGTACTATAATGACGGCACGAAAGACATACCCTGCTACTGGACCGGGACTATCCGCACCGACCTGGCGGGGGATGGCACTCATGATGCCTATGCCTCTTCAATAGACGTGTCCAGCAGCACGATCTATACGGCCGGGTACTACTCTGACGGCACGAAGGGAATACCCTGCTACTGGACCGGGACCACCCGCACCGACCTGCCGGGCAACGGCACGCATGACGGCTATGCCAATTCAATAGCCGTGTCCGGCGTCACGGTCTATACGGCCGGGTACTACAATGACGGCGCGAAGGATATACCCTGCTACTGGACCGGGACCACCCGCACCGACCTGGCGGGGGATGGCACTCATAGCGCCCATGCCTCTTCAATAACCGTGTCCGACGGCACGGTCTATACGGCCGGATTCTACAGTGACGGCGCGAAGGGGATACCCTGCTACTGGACCGGGACCACCCGCACGGATCTGGCGGGCGACGGCACGCATGAAGCCTATGCCAATTCAATAGCTGTATCCGGCGGCACGGTCTATACGGCCGGATTCTACAGTGACGGCACGAAGGGGATACCCTGCTACTGGACCGGGACCACCCGCACGGATCTGGCGGGCGACGGCACTCATAGCGCCCATGCCTATTCAATAACCGTATCCGGCGGCACGGTATACACGGCCGGGAGCTACAATGACGGCACAAAGGACATACCCTGCTACTGGACCGGCACCACCCGCACCGATCTGCCGGGCGACGGCACTCATAGCGCCCATGCCTATTCAATAACCGTGTCCGGCGGCACGGTCTACACGGCCGGATTCTACAGTGACGGCACGAAGGACATACCCTGCTACTGGACCGGCACCACCCGCACCGATCTGGCGGGCGACGGCACTCATGATGCCCAAGTCTATTCCGCTTTTTGGGATTAGTGCCGGGCGTCGGTCTCGTCGGAGATTGGAAAAGATCACCTGAAAAAATCTTAATGATTTTTCATAAATTCAGTTATACAAGATGTGTTTCTTATATTAGCAAGATCAGGGTCTTTTTTGATCAGATCCCAATTATGAAACCCCTTTTCAATTGCTAGTTTTAGCCAACCGATTGATTCATTAACCATATTCTGTTTTGCATACATGCAAGCAATGTTATAATACATACTCACAATTCCAGGCTGAGCCTTAATAATTCTCATCATTGCATCTAATGCTTTTTCATTATCCTCCCATCCAGAATACACAACTGCCAATCTATTCAAAGCTTGCACATTTTCAGGCTCTATTGATACTGCCTTCTCATAACTTGCTACTGCCATGGTTCTATCTCCACTACTTAAGTAGATATCGCCTAACTTTATATAATCTCCTGTATTCCTAGAGTCATTCAATAATTTCCTTTTTAAATCAGCTGTTGCAGCTTCTATTTTGCTTTTGTGCTCTAATAACTTTAATAAAATCTCATTAACATTCATATATCGAGGATCTATTATTAGAACTTTTTTATAATGTTGAATTGACTCATCAATCTTCCCTTGTAGTAATAGCGCAACACCAATATTATACTCTGCTTCCTTATAGTCAGGCTTAATCAGAAGGGCTTTGTTATAATAATGAATTGCTTCATTTACTCTACTCAGATTGACTAACGTAATGCCCATGTTAACATTTGCAACTTCAGAGCCCGGATTTATCTCAAGTACCTTAGAATATTGTTTTATAGCATCGTTAAACTTACCCTGTTGACCATATATGTTACCAAGATTGTTATAGGCTTCTATAGAATTCGAATCTAGTCGTATTGCTTTAGAATAATTATCAATTGCCCCTGAAAGATCTCCTTTATTTTTAAGAGCAAGCCCCATAATATAATATGTATATGAATAGTTTGGGTTTATCCTCAGAGCCTCAGTTCCATGATTTATTGCGCTATCAAAATCGCCCCGATCAATAAGAGACTTGGCTATATAGCTATGGGCCACATAATTATTCTCAGTCACTTTAAGGGCATGCCCAAACAATGTATAGTCATTCTTCCAATATCCTATTTGTACCCATGAAATAATTATGAGTATTGATAGAATAATTCCTGCAGATACCTCTAATACTATCTGTCTGTATTGCCATCTCTTTAAAAGTTCTGGCAGACCCCAAGCAAATATTATGAATAATCCTATTAAGGGTATATATGTATATCTATCTGCCATAGTCTGCAACCCTACTTGGACTATCCCCACTACAGGAACAAGTGTTCCAAGGTACCACAGCCAACCGACAATAAACCATGGGTACCTAATGGAAGTTATAAATGCTGCTGCAGAAATGATTATAATCAAAAAACAAGCAATAACAAAAAACCACAATGATACCAACTCTGGAGAATATGGGTAAATAACAGCTAAATGTAAGGGCCAGAGTATCTTTTCAATATAGAACGCATATGACTCAATAATATTGATAATCCTTATATGAATAGGGAGTGCAGTTAAGGAACTCATAGCTCCAACAGCATGCTGAGCCAGGAAAGTAATTAGACTTGATAAAATCGCAAGTATAACTAATGGTATTTTTTCCCATATAAGGTTTAAATTGGTATCTCGATATGGACCTGCTTTTTCCAGATGGCTGCTTTGTAAACGGAGTCTTTGTAGGGGCCAATAGTCAAGAAGTAGCAATGTAAAAGGCAATGTTACTAGCATGGGCTTAGATAAAAGCCCCAATATATAGAAGAGAATCATTATTAAGTACCTTTGTATTTTACGTTGCTGTACATACTTTTGATAGCTCAACATAGTGAGCATCCAAAAGAATGTGCTGAGTAAATCTTTGCGTTCTGCTGCCCATGCAACCGATTCAACATGAAGCGGATGAAGACCAAATAAAGCAGCAATAAAAGCACTCTTCCATAAGGCCCCTGTCATCCTATAAAATACAATAAAAACTAATAATGTGTTTGATATGTGGAAAAACACATTCACAAGGTGGTGCATGCCGGAATTCAATCCGAACATCTGACAGTCCAACATGTGGGAATACCATGTCATTGGGTGCCAATAATCAGGATAGAAAGACGTTAAGGCCCAAAGAAAGCTTTTTACATTTAAGCCATGAATAACATTGTTATTGTTAAAAATATATTGGTCATCATCAAAAGAAATAAATTCATGATTTACAACTTGCCCATAGGTAATGCAAATTGTTATGATCAAAAATATAGAAATGATAATAATTTTTTGATTATTTTTATTAAACCATGTCTTATAGGTAGATACCTCTCGCATCAATACCTCCACTAACACTGAGAAGAGAAAGTATTATCATATTTAGGTCACCTCTAATAATCCATTTTTCAGAAAGCACACTCTTTGAATATTTTATTTACAAATCATCACCTCAAATTCATTAGGTGAGATTGTAGATTACGGTAAGCCATTGAATGCGATGGCGTAGGATATCACAAAATTAATAGGGAAATCGTATTCCCATAACAGGCATAAAGACCTGTTTTGAAACACTATACATTCTGGCGGACAGGCACAAGGCCTGCTCCTGGGGTACGTTTACCTTTTCTGGTCACTGGTCACTTTTTAGCTCGTCTATTTCCCTGCGCCTGTCCAGGCTCTTACAGGCCTGAGGCCATTGACAACCATTTGTCTTGTGGGATAGATTCGTCAGGCGCGAAAATGCAAGGAGGAAAGGATGGATTACAAGGATACATTGTGTCTGCCCAATACAGAGTTTCCCATGAAGGCCAAGCTCGTGCAGAAGGAGCCCGAGATCCTGAATCGATGGGAGAAGGAAAAGCTTTACCATAAGATTATCGAGGCATCTGCAGGCAGAGACAAGTTCATTCTCCATGACGGACCACCCTATGCCAATGGCCACATCCACCTTGGCACGGCACTCAATAAGATCCTGAAGGACATCATCGTAAAGTCCCTCTTCATGATGGGCTACGATACTTTCTACCTCCCCGGCTGGGACTGCCACGGCCTGCCCATCGAGCACCAGGTGGAGATCTCGCTGGGCGACGAGATCGCAGGCATGTCAAAGGCTGAGATCCGCAAGAGGTGCAGGGAGTATGCCGGGAAGTTCCTCGACATCCAGCGTGACGAGTTCAAGCGCCTGGGCGTGCTCGGCCTGTGGGAAGACCCGTATGTGACCATGTCTTACAAGTATGAGGCCACCATTGTCCGCGAGCTGGGCAAGTTCATCGGCAAGGGCTCGCTCTACAAGGCCCGCAAGCCTGTGTACTGGTGCGCCACCTGTCAGACCGCTCTGGCCGAGGCCGAAGTTGAGTACAACGACCAGACGACGCCTGCCATCTTCGTGCGGTTCAAGATGATCTCGGACGTCTCTACCGTTGTGCCGGAGCTCAAGGCATATAAGGACAACGCCTATGTTGTCATCTGGACCACCACGCCCTGGACCATCCCCGCAAACCTCGCCGTCGCTTTCCATCCTGAACTGGACTATGCCGCTGTGAAGACGGACGAGTACGGCGTTCTCATCATGGCCAATGACCTAGTATATGCGGTCATGCAGCAGATCGGGTTAAAGAACTATGAGACCTTGGCCGTATTCAAGGGCGGAATCATGGAAAACCTCAAGGCGCGCCATCCCCTCTACGACCGTGAATCGCTGCTGATCCTGGCGCCCTTCGTCACGCTCGATGCGGGCTCGGGCCTCGTGCACATCGCACCGGGCCACGGCGAGGAAGACTACGAGATCGGCAAGGTCTACGGCCTGGACATCTATGCGCCCGTGGACAACGAAGGCAAGTTCACCAAAGAGGTTGACGAGTTTGCAGGCAAGTTCGTGTTTGACGCCAACGATGACGTGAATAAGGCCCTGAAGAGGGAAGGGGCCCTGCTGGCAGTAGACAGCTACAGCCACTCATACCCCTACTGCTGGCGGTGCAAGAACCCCATCATTTTCCGATCCACCAACCAGTGGTTCATCTCGCTGGAGCATGGCGACCTGCGCAAGAAGGCCCTGCAGGCCATCCAGAACGTCCGGTGGATCCCTTCGTGGGGCAGGGAGCGCATCTATGGCATGGTAGAGAACAGGCCCGACTGGTGCATCTCAAGGCAGCGCGCCTGGGGAGTGCCCATTCCAGTGTTCTACTGCAAGGACTGCGGCGAGGTGTTGGCCTCACAGAAGGTCGCTGAACATGTGGCCGGTCTTTTCGAGAAGGAAGGCGCGGATGCGTGGTTCACCCATCCCGTGAAAGACCTGCTGCCCGACGGCACTGTGTGCCCACACTGTTCCGGCGCCAACCTGGTCAAGGAAGAAGACATCGTGGATGTGTGGTTCGACTCGGGTGTGAGCTATGCTGCAGTGTGCGAGAACGATAAGCGGCTTGGAACCCCTGTGGATATGTACCTGGAAGGATCTGACCAACACCGCGGCTGGTTCCACAGCACCTTGCTGGCATCCGTGGGAACCCGTGACACTGCACCGTACAAGACCGTGCTCACGCACGGGTTCGTGGTGGACGGTGAGGGCCGCAAGATGTCCAAGTCGCTCGGCAACACTATCGCCCCCGAGGAGATCATCGACAAGTACGGGGCCGAGATCTTAAGGCTGTGGGTGAGCGCCCAGGACTATAAGAATGACATCAGGATCTCCAAGGAAATCGTCGAGCGCCTGGTGGAGACCTACCGCAGAATCAGGAACACTGCCCGCTTCCTGCTGGGCAACATTTCCGGCTTCAACCCGGATACGGATATGGTTGCCTATAAGGACATGCTCGAGATCGACCGCTATGCCCTGCATGCAACCCAGGAGCTTATCGAGAAGGTGCGCAGGGCCTATGAGGAATTTGAGCCCTATGTCATCTACCAGCAGGTGCACAATTTCTGCGTGGTTGACATGAGCGCCTTCTACCTCGATGTGCTCAAAGACAGGCTCTATGTCTACAAGGCAGGCTCAAAGGAGCGCAAGTCGGCCCAGAGCGCACTGTTTACGATCCTGGTGGAACTTACCAGGCTTATTGCCCCCATCCTGGCCTTCACTGCGGAAGAGATCTGGAACTTTATACCGGACTTTTCCGGCAAGGAGATAAGCGTGCATTTAAGCACCTTGCCGTCTTCCGATCCGGCGCTGAAGGATGATTCGCTTCAGGCAAAGTGGGAGCGCATCCTGGCTCTCAAACAGGACGTGTCCAAGGTGCTCGAAGGGGCGCGTAGGGACAAGGTCATCGGCCATCCACTGGACGCCGATGTGAAGCTTGTTGCCGATGGAGACACACTCGATTTTCTCAAATCAGTCGAGCCGTTCCTTCAGGATGTGTTCATCTGTTCCGGAGTGGATGTCGTCAAGGGCGATGGGCCATATATGGAGAGTGAGAACTTCAGTAATCTTCGAGTGGAGGCCGCCAAGGCGGCAGGACAGAAATGCCCGAGGTGCTGGCATTTCAGCACGGGCATAGGCAAGAGCCGGGTTCATCCGGATATCTGCCCCAGGTGTGTGGAGCAGATTGGATAATGAGGCCAGAAAAAGACGAGGCTTGAAAGCCATTATGGTTGACCAAGTAACCGTAGGCGTATGCCAGAATCTACAAAGCTACGATATCGAACACAACATCATGAATTCTGCCTCCATGGTAGATCAGGCTGCAGACAAGGGGGCTGATATCGTAGTATTTACTGAGATGTTCTCCACCCCCTATGAGCCCAAGGCAATCCGCTCTGCAAAACAGTTCAGCATGAAGGCCCTTGATATCATGAAAACCAAGGCATTGAGCCGCAAGATCCATATCGTTGCCGGTTCCTTACCCTGGACATCGCAAGGGAACAGGCTTTTCAACCGGGCCCATGTCATCGGACCGGATGGAGAGATCATCTATCACCATGACAAGATCCACCTCTTCGACTGCACACCGCCGGGAGGCCCATCGGTGAGGGAATCAGAAGCTATTGCCCCAGGCAGTTCGCTCGGACATTTCGCAACACCTTGGGGAAATGCTTCCGTAATCGTGTGCTATGACATCAGGTTCACCCCCCTTGCACAGATCCTCATTGAAAGGGATGTAAGGCTCCTGTTCATCCCTGCCGCATTTTCTTTAACCACCGGGAAGGCCCACTGGGAGATGCTGGTAAGGCTGCGGGCAGTGGAGCTGCAGGCATTTGTCATCGGTGTGCAGCCTGCATACAACCCTAGTCTTGCCTATATCCCCTGGGGACATTCCATGGTCGCATCCCCTTGGGGTGATGTCCTGCTTGATGCAGGCACTTCGGAAACTGTCCAAGTCGTGAAGCTTGATCTTAGAGAAATCGAAAAGATCAAGGCACAGTTCCCCTTGAGTGCACATCGAAGATTCGATCTTTACCAAACAATATGGAAGGGCGGCTCATGATCGAGGCACGTTCCCTGTCAAAGACCTTCAAGAGTCAAAAGGTGCTTGACCAGCTTGACTTCGTTATCCCCGAAGGGAAGATAACCGTAGTCATGGGTCCCACCGGCACGGGAAAGAGCGTTTTGCTGAAGCTCATCCTTGGTCTCATGAAGCCCAATTCGGGACAGATCCTCGTTGAAGGTAAGGATATTGTTGCCATGAATGATGAGGAGCTTACCGAGATCCGGAAAAAATTCGGCGTATGCTTCCAAGACTCGGCATTGTTCGATTCCATGAGTGTGGGAGAGAATGTAGGGTTCCCTTTTACCATGCATACTGACCTTACGAAAGAACAGATCGCAAAAGAAGTGGCATCCTTACTCAGGGAGGTAGGCCTCGCAGGTATCGAAAGCAAAATGCCTGCGCAACTTTCCGGGGGTATGAGAAAGCGTGTGGGGCTTGCCCGGGCTCTTGCCCTGAACCCCAAGGTACTGCTGTTTGATGAGCCCACCACAGGGTTAGACCCGGTCATGACCAGTGCCATCAATTCACTCATCAAGGAAGTCCAGGGAAAGTCCGGAGCCACGAGCCTCGTAATCAGCCATGACATCCATGGGGCCTTCGAGCTGGCAGATCATCTGGCAATACTTTATGAAGGGAAGATTGCATTTCATGGTTCGCCGGATGACTTCAATAAAACCAAAGATCCTCTTGTGAGACAATTCGTTGAGGGATTACTGGAGGGTCCTATTAATCCGATACAATAGATACGGCTTTTCAGGTGTGCCCAGCGAACCCCGACGGTCTGTTTATAGGTTCAAATGGTCAGGGCATTATGAATTCCGTGTCCGGATGCCTTACGGACAGTACAGGGCAGGGGGCCTTCTTGACGATCTTTTCCGCCGTATGTCCGAAGAGTACATGCTTAAGGCCTGTGCGGCCATGAGAGCCGACCACGATAAGATCAATCTGCTCGTTACGGGCGAACTGGATAACCTCGTAGAAGGGGATTCCATGCAATATATAGGTGTCGCAGTGCATCTCTGTAGGAATGATGCTCACCATCTCTTCAAGCTTGTTGGAGGCATTCTGCTCGAACTCGAGATAAAGCTGGGGCAGGATGGTGGGGCTGAGGGTATATTCTGAGAATTCAGTGAAATCCTGCAACACGTGCGCAAGATAGAGCCTTGCTCGGAACATTTTATTGAAATCAACAGCATAACTGAATGCATGCCTGGAAGGAACACTGAAGTCGGTTGGTATGAGTATCTTATTGATCATAGCTTAAAAATAAATTCGAACATAGCTCTTGTCAATACGGCCTATCTTGCCATTATCGCCCCAACCTTGTATATGAGCCACAGATGAAGCACGCTATACTTTTATCATTATGTATAATAATGCTCCTTGAGGGATGTGCTCATCTGGAAGTGCCCACAAAGGATATCTACCCATTTCGTGCCGAGTTTATTGCGCAAGGTGACTTCCAGGGTAAGGACATGAACATGACCGGGGCCGTATACCTTACATCCGGATGGGCAGGCATTATTCAAACCTACCTTCCAGGCGGCTTGGCGTCATACACTATTGATATTCTCTCAGATAGGCTTGTCATAAAAGATATGTGGGGAACGCAAATGGACATGATAAAGCTCCCGATCAGTGGCATTGCGGGACTGATTGCCGGTGACATGCCCCCTCAGAGGTATCTGTATAAAGAAAAGACGCCAAGGGGAATAAAGGTTGTCTATACATGGGGGGTACTGCACATTAACGATGTCTTCCTTCCCACAGAGATTCATATACAGGGTAACCCGGCTGTTGATATCTTCTTCAAGCCCGCAGGAAGAAATGTTACTATGGATGTGAATTGTGGAACGGATGTTATAAAGATCTTGTTCATAGTAAAGCAAGGGGGGAGATGGATCTCCTCATGAAGAGCGATTACGAGGAAAGGGGAAAGCCGTATTCATGTTTATAGTCAAGTGTCCGACATGCGGTAAAAAAATTGTATGGGATGACTTTCAGCCCATCGATATCCGGTGTTCCAAATGCGGGGAGCGCCTAAATGTTCATAATGAATTGAAGAGAAACATTGACTTAAGGGAACAAGGAGAAACCGGAAAGATCATATACTGTCCGCGATGCAGGGGGCTTATCAAGCGCAGATGGTTCATGAAGTGCCCGCACTGTAACTATTGGCTCTTCGGTCCCTTTTCCTTTTACGACAAGCTGGCAATCGCCCTGTTGATCGGCATGGCCTATATCGTCTTCTCGGTGATCTATCTTGTTTATTTCCATTAATCTTATGGATTAGATTTAATGGAAAGATACTTTACTTGAATAGGTAAACATATGGGGGATTCGTTCATCAGTCCGGAAAAGCTCAATGCGCTTGAAGAACGAATGAAGGATCTTGGTATAAAAGAAGGGGATATAGAAGAGAAGTTCATCCGCTCTCAGGGCCGGGGCGGACAGAAGGTGAACAAATCGTCTACCTGTGTTTATCTCAGACATGTCCCCACCGGCGTTGAAGTGAAATGCCAGAAGGCCCGGACACAGGCCATGAACAGGTTCTTTGCCAGGAGGATCCTATCTGATAAGATCGAGACGCTTCTTCATGGAGCTCGATCTGCAAAGGCAAAGACAATTGAAAGGATCCGCAAGCAAAAGAGAAAGAGCACGAAACGCTCGAAACTGAAGGTGTCGTTTCATGAAGCCGAATGATATCCTAAAAAATATCCTTGGCCGGTTTTATAAAGTTGACATGTGCATTTATCTCTCATTGACTAAAAGCGTTGCACGTGGAGCGTGAATATGGATATTTCACAAAGATATCTCATGGAGAACCCTGAGGAAGCTCAAAGGCTCGATATCAAGACCGATCCGGATGCAGTGAGGCAACAGGCCCTTTTGTGCGGTATAGGTCCGGGCGCGAGGGTGCTCGATGTCGGATGCGGGTCCGGTAAGACGGCATCAATACTCCATGAAGTGATCCAGCCGGGCGGCCAACTTGTGGGTATTGATTTTTCCAAGGATCGCATAGATTATGCGGCACAGCATTACGGCGGCAAGGAAGGCATCGAATTTCGTTTCATGGATTTCACGAAGCCGCTCGACGGCATCGGGCAGTTTGATTTCATCTGGATCCGTTTTATTCTTGAATACTTTCTCAAGGAGTCTATGGATATCATCAGAAATGTATCGAACTGTCTAAAGCAGGATGGGACACTGTGCCTCCTGGACCTTGATTACAACTGCTTGAGTCACTATCCCATGAAGCCTGAGATGGATATAATCCTGCAGAAGCTCGTAAAGAAGATGATGGAAGAGTATAACTTCGATCCGTTTGTCGGCAGAAAACTCTACACCTATCTTTATGACCTCGGGTTCCGCAATATCGAGGTTAATCTCGTAGCTCACCACCTCATATACGGGGAACTCAGGCTAAGCGATGATTTCAATTGGATCAAGAAGGTTCAGATGGCATCCCTCAAGGCAAAAGAAATCTTTAAAGACTATCCGGGCGGATATGACGCATACTTTAACGACTTCAATGTCTTTTTCCGCGACCCGAGGAGATTCACCTATACACCCCTCATGATATGCAGGGGGAAGAAACCGTATCGAATCAGTTAAGAAGATAATTATTTAACACCCTCCCGAACTTTCGGAGCCGACAATAAATAAGTCCGAATGTACATTTGTCTTACAATAAGGTATAAGATCTCTATGCATTAATATTGTGTGTGCCGGATTGTGAAGATTTAACGGAATGGATGAATCATCTGAAGGTATTCGGCGCATGTTGTTATAATATATGTTAATTGTAATATTTTGTTCTTCCGAGGGCCGCGGGGATGGGGGCTATATGTATAATGACACTTCAAGGTATGGATTGTTTGTCGAGCAAGCAATTGAATCGCAGAATCCGAGTGCAGCATCGGAAGTCATTCCACTTAAGCGCAGCAGCTTTGACAGGTCTGGGTTCTCCTCTAAAAAGATCAGTCAAAAGCGGTGCATCAATATAATCAATTATCTTCATTTCGCCGGATCTTCCATCTTTGCACATGTCACCTTCCCGGTAACGGATGAGGAATTTTTCATCAGGGTATATCCTGAGCCATGTCAAAAGGATATGGTCACTTGCAAGTTATCAGAAGATAGCAAGTTGGATCTTCAGAACTATGAACTGAAAAATCTCATTGTTGATGACGGGAAATATCTGCTGTTCATAAAAGTTACACCCATGAATGTTACAAATGCATCTTTTACGGCCAAGATTCTGGAGAAGTGCTTCAAATTCAGCAAACGGAGCGGGAAGAGAATTCACTGCCAGCTTGTAGATGCAGAGATCCAACAAGAACATACCATTATTAAAGGCGTTCTAGAGGATTTCAACCCAAATGGTTTGCATATTTCAACTACCGCAGGGTTCAATGAAGAACCGGGGATAAAGCCCTTTGACGAAGTGCTGATCAGGCTTTATAAAAAAGGCATGCTTATCTTTTCCGGTACGTGTCGATTTATTCGATCCGTTGATGCAGGCAGGTCAATAATTCTGAAACCTCTCCGCATGCAGTATCCAAGGTTCAAGGAAAGAAAGAACCGAAACCCCAGGGTGAGTCTTATCCCTGTACCCAAGGTTATTTTCGAGCACCCATTCACGAATAAGAGGATCACTTACGAAATTACCGATATTACCACTTCGGGTTTCTCCATAATTGAAGATCGTGAGAATTCCCTTTTAATGTCGGGTATGATCATCCCATCCATGACTATTCTTTATGCCGGAGGGCTTAAGATCAATTGTTCGGCCCAAATCGTATACAGCTCGCAGAACAAGTTCGGGAAGCATATCCGGCATGGTCTCTCGATTATTGATATGACAGCGAAAGACTACAGCACACTCTTTGATATCGTAAGCAATGCGGTAGATCCCCATGCCAATATGAGTGCAGAGATAAGCATGGACGACCTATGGGAGTTCTTTTTCGATGCCGGATTTATATATTCGGGAAAATATGAGCATCTGAGCTCAATTAAAGAAAAGTTCAAGGATACCTATAAGAAGCTCTATCATAACGGTCAGGATATCTTTAACAACTTTACCTACCAGAAGAACGGCCGTATCGATGGGCATAATTGCTCCATCAGAGCCTACCAGAGATCATGGATGATCCATCACCTGGCGGCGAGATCTACCGGTGCGAGGCGCATCGGGCTTGATGTCTTGAAACACAGTCATTATTTCTTCGACGGCATGTACAGGCTTCCGTCCATAGGGATGGATTATATGATAATGTATTTCCGTCCGGATAATCGATTCCCGGATTATTTTTTCGGCGGTTTTTGCAGAGAATTTAAAAATCCCAAAGCATGCTCTATGGATCTTTTAAGCTATTTGACTTTCCACATGCCCTTAAAAACAGGCAGGCTACCCGAAGGGTGGACAATCAACAGGTGCACATCTCATGATATCGATGAGCTTCGAGAGTGGTACAGCAGAGAATCCGGTGGTTTGGCTGTTGATGTTTTCGGTCTTGATAGGAAAGCAGGTCATAATGAATATTCTCTCGAAGAAATGTACAGGCGCAATGGACTTAAGCGATGTTGTACCCCATATGTCTTGAAGCAGAATAAAAAGAGTTCTGCATATCTTATTGTGGATCAATCGGATGCCGGCATTAATCTTTCAGAATTGCTCAATAGCATTAAAATATTCATACTTGATCGTGATCTCCCATGGGAGATCTTACAGACGGCGGTTGCCTATTTTAGGGGCTATTATGAGACCGACGACGTCCCATTGATTATTTACCCGGTGCAATATTCGATTTCCCGAAAAATACCCTATGAGAAAGAATATTATCTGTGGGTCTTGAATACAAAGTACGGGGATGAGTATGTTGAGTATATCAAACAAACACTCCGGTTCCGATTGATAAAATATCTCACAAAACTTCTGACTGTCAAAATATTGAAGAGATAAATTAGGTATAGGATCAATCATCGCCAGCCGTATAACTTTGCATAGATCCTTAGTGAATCCGGTGGAGGCCTGATTCTGAGTGGCCCCTTATTATTTCAATTGAATATGACGATATCATAATGTGCTACCACAGAATGAAGATGATGGGATCTTGAGTGATATCGAGATTTTTGATTTTAGTGAGGCTGCAATAGATCGCCAACCTATTGTTTTCAGGTAGTAACGAGGCTTAGTTATCTATTCTCCGATGGGGGCACAGAGTACATGAGCAATGGAGAGGAAGATTCACCGCGTCTCTACAATGTTCGGATATTACGTACATGCATCGAGTATTTGGAGAAATTTCATCCGGATGTAAGGATCGACGAGGTTCTCCAATTCACCGGCCTAACCAGGTCTCAACTTGAGGATGACGGCTACTGGTGCACCCAGGTACAAGTGGATCGTTATCAAAAAATCGTAGACAAACTCACCAGAAATCCAGAGGCTGCAAGGGAAGCAGGCAGGTATATCTTATTTTCCAAGGCCTATAGGCCGATCAGACAATATGTAGTCGGGTTCATATCGGTCGCGACGGCATATTCACTACTCCCGAAAATAAGCAGCAAGATTACCAGGTCAGTAAATGTCTCTGTTAACTCTCTTAGATCAAATGATAAGATTGAAATAGTTGTAAAGCCATTACCCGGAGTTAATGAAAAACCATATCAATGCCAGAATCGCATTGGCCAATTCGAGACACTGCCTATGTCATTCAGCGGAAAATATGCGAATATTGAGCATCCAGCTTGTGTTCATCGAGGTGATGCTGAATGTCGTTATATCGTGTCTTGGGTCGAACCTTTCTTTCTCAAAATGCGGAGATTGAGGAATCTCCTCCTGCTCTATGCACTCCTTCCATGCCTGATTTTGGCCTTCTTACCGATTTATCCGTACAATATATCCCCGTTGTCGATTCTCCTCTTTCTTGTCATCTCCATAACGGTGATGGGGTGGTATTATGAGAAGAATGATTGCCGGAGGCAAGTTGCAGAACAGGCACAAACGGCAGAGCTCTTGATGGTTGAGTCCAACATCCGGTATAATGAGACTGTATTGATCCAGGAGATCGGCCAAGCCATATCGAGTATCCTTGATATCGATACCTTGCTCTCCACTATCATGAACATTCTTCAGCACCGTCTCGAATACGACAGGGGGATGGTGTTCCTTGCAAATAACGATAAATCACGACTCGTCTTTAAGGCAGGATACGGGGTTAACCAGGGACAGGAAGATTTTCTTAGGAAGAATGAATTTCGCCTTGACCGCCCTGAATCAAGAGGGCCGTTTGTCGTGGCCTTTCGCGAACAGAAACCTTACCTTGTCAATGATGTGAGTGAGATTGTAGATGACCTTTCGAATCGCAGCAAAGAATTTCTCTTGCTGTCAAACAGCAGTTCTTTCATATGCGTCCCCATAACTTTTGAGGGTGAATCCCTCGGGATCCTCTGCGTTGAAAGACAAAAGTCATCATCATCCCTCAAGCAAAGCGATCTTGATCTCCTTATGGGCATAGCCCCACAGATTGCCATCAGCATCAATAATGCACGGTCCTATGAGATGTATCGAGACCTTGTAGAGAGCGCGAACAGTATCATCGTGCGGATCGACACGCAGGGGAGGATCAGATTTGTCAATCGATACTCCCAGGAATTCTATGGATACTCGGAACAAGAGCTTATCGGCAAAAACATCATGGGGTTAATCGTCCCTGAAAAAGATAGTGATGGGAATGACCTTACTACATCCATGAAAAGATTTCTCGAGAATCCTGAAAGCTATCATACCGGTAGAACAGAGAATATTGTTCGAAACGGCAAGCGTGTGTGGGTAAATTGGAGCAGTAAGCCAATTAAAGATAAAGATGGAAACATTATAGAGGTTTTGTGTGTCGGCAATGACGTTACAGCGCTTAAACAAGCCGAGGAGGAAAAAAGTGCTCTTGAAGAACAGCTTGTTCGAGCTCAGAAGATGGAGGCCATAGGCGCCCTGGCAGGGGGTGTTGCCCATGATCTCAATAATATATTGAGCGGGATCACAAGCTATCCCGAACTCCTCCTTATGGAGATACCTGATGGCAGCCCCATGAGAAAGGCGGTTCAAACCATTAAGAAATCAGGCGAGAAGGCTGCTGCCATTGTTCAGGATCTCCTTACCTTGGCACGGAGAGGGGTAAGTGTCTCGAGTGCCGTCGATTTGAACGCCATAGTGCGAGACTACTTCGATAGCCCGGAACTCTCACGACTCAAGGAATATCATCCCCATATCAATTTTGAGATCAGGCTTGATGATGAGCTCAAGTATATACTCGGCTCCGAGGTGCACCTCGGCAAGACTTTGATGAACCTTGTCTCAAATGCTGCCGAGGCCATGCACATGGGCGGAACCGTAATTGTGTCTACCTGCAACAAATATCTTGAAAAACCGCTCAAGGGATATGATACGGTTTCCCGGGGTGAATATGTCGTCCTGTCAGTGGCCGACACGGGCGTCGGCATTTCTGAAAATGACATGAGGAGTATCTTTGAGCCGTTCTTCTCAAAGAAGATCATGGGCAGGAGCGGTACGGGTCTCGGTATGACCGTCGTCTGGTCAACGGTTAAGGATCACAACGGCTATATTGATGTCGAAAGCCAAGTAGGCAAAGGCACCAGATTTGATCTCTATTTCCCGATAACCAGGCACATCATCAAAGAAAATATCACCAAGGGATCGATTCTGGATTATCCCGGTACAGAGCATATCCTTGTTGTGGATGATGCCGAAGAGCAGCGTGAGATAACAAAGAACCTTTTGAAGAAGCTCGGCTATCAGGTGGATGTAGCAAGGAGTGGTGAGGAAGCCGTTGAAATAGTCAAACAGCATGCAAAGGATCTCGTTATCCTGGATATGATTATGGATTCCGGGATAGACGGCCTGGAGACCTATAAAAGGATTCTTGCTGTCAGTGATCGACAGAAGGCCATCATCGTAAGTGGTTTTTCCGAGACTGAAAGGGTCCGAGAGGCCCTTAAATTGGGTGTCGGCGGGTATATCCGTAAGCCGTATGCCTTGGGCGACCTTGCCAGGGCAGTAAGAACTGAGCTCGACAGACGATAGGACACATCACCTCGTTCCTCGACTTCAATGCCTGAGAAAAGCTGAAGCCTCCAAGATAAATTCGTTTCCGCTCTTGCAGTCCGACAACAAAGCCGATGTCCACGGCTTCATGTTAGAAGAGAACTATGTTACAAGGCCATTGGTGTATAAATCTTGAGGTGAGGAGATTGATACGATCCTGCCATGGAAATATCGACAAGATTCGTTCTCTTCCAGGTATTGATCATCCTCCCCTTTGTCTTGGGTATAACGGTAAAGAGCTTATGCCGTATACGGAATCCTTTAGCTTTTACCAAGAGGCTTATCAGGATCAACCTGGTCATTATCGAGCCTATTATTGCACTGTGGAGCACCTGGGGGCTTACCCTCAGAAAAGATCTCATCATACTGCCACTGGCAGGACTCTTCCTGGTATTATCCGGTATGACCTTTGGGAGCGTATTAACGCGTATGCTAAGGCTCAGGGGGAAAAAGGCGGCAACCTTTCTCATCAGTTCAACGCTCGCCAACCACGGGTTCACCATGGGGGCCTTTTTGTGTTACCTTATTTTGGGAGAGCAGGGGCTCGGGCTGGCGTTTCTCTTCCTTTCCTACTTCATGCCGTTTGTCTTTCTTGTCATCTTTCCCTATGCGCGCAGGCAATCAACAGGAAAACCCTTTGACCTTGCATTTGTGTGCGACTTCTTCCTGAGCCTCCAAAACATGCCGCTTTTTGCCATCATCCTGTCACTCATTCTTCTGGCGCTCGGGATCAGGAGGCCCCACATTTATTTCCCGGTTGATGCTTTCATCATGATTTCCATGACGCTTTATTATTTTACCCTGGGGCTCAATTTCGAGATGCCTTCCTTCTTCGGCTCGGGAAGAGAGAATGTTGCCCTTGCAATGATAAGATTCCTTCTCGTACCGTTTGTTACGCTCCTTGTCCTGAGGATTGTTCATCTGAGCCCTAAAGTGGAAACCGTAATCTTAGTCCAGTCATTCATGCCTGCTGCGATCTATTCGGTAGTGGCATCGGTCCTGTTCGACCTGGATGCAGGTTTTGCATCAAACCTGTTCGTGTGGAACTCAGGTGTCTTCCTTGCAGGGATACTCCCTGGGCTTTTTATTTTCAGGGACTTTTTGCTTACAATTATAAAATGACAGGAGGAATCCAATGACATCACACACAATCCAAGCTGTGCTTTTTGACTTCGGTGGTGTGATCGCGGAAGAGGGCTTCAGGAAGGGCCTTTCCTACATTGCCTTATTGAATGGACTGGACCCGGAGGAATTCTTTAAAACGGCCCAGGCCCTGATCATTTCAAGCGGGTACCTTACTGGGCGCAGCACAGAGGCCGACTACTGGGACCGGCTCAGGGCACTCACCGGTATAAGCGGCAACGATTGCGAACTCAGACAGATTATCCTGGAGCGCTTCATCCTCCGTGACTGGATGATAGATCTGGTAAAGACTCTTAAAGTATCGTCTGTCCGAGTTGCCATAGTGAGCGACCAGACCAACTGGCTTGATGAACTTGATTCCAGACTGGACTTTTTCACCCTTTTTGATTTCATTTTCAACAGCTTTCACCTGGGCAAGAGCAAGAATGATCCGAGCCTGTTTATGGATGTCCTTAACGTAATGGGGCTGAGCCCGCACGAAACACTTTTCATCGATGATACGATCGCTCATGTACGAAGGGCGCGTTCTAATGGCCTTCATGCAATCCACTATAAAGGCAAGGAGCCGTTTCTGATCGAGATGAAAAGGTTTTGTCCCTAGCACCTGACCGAGATATTGATTATTATAATAACAATGAAACCACCGATTAATAATCAAGATACCCTGGCAGTACTGAAAATAGTCGGGATTTATGTTTTTTTAGGGAGTCTCTGGATCTATCTTTCCGATACCATTCTTGGATGGCTTGTACGTGATCCGATTCTTATGACACGTATTTCCCTTTTCAAGGGGATGCTGTTTATCGTGTTTACCGCAACTCTTCTCTTTTCTCTCATTGCCCGATATATACGGCAGTCCAGGAAGGCCGAGGGGTTGCTGCGGGAGAGCGAGTCCCGCTACCGGCTTCTTGCCGAGAATGCAAGCGACATCATCTTCAGCATGGATACAAATCTCCGCTTCACCTACATAAGCCCCTCCATAACACGAATCCGAGGCTACACCGTTGAAGAGACTATGTCTCAGACACCCGCCGAGGCCCTGGCCCCAGCCTCTTTAGGGGTTGCAATGAAGGCCTTCCAGGAAGTATTAGAGATCGAGGCAGGAGAACCCAAGGAACTTTGGAGAACTCGTACTATTGAATTGGAAGAGACCTGTAAAGATGGCTCTACCATCTGGACCGAAACCACCTTTTCACCTTTACGCAATGAGAAGAATACGTTTACCGGATTCCAGGGTATTACACGCAACATCACCGAGCGCAAGCAGGCAGAAGAGACAATCAGAAAAAGCGAGGAGCGCTACCGCACCATCTTTGAGAACACCGGTAATGCATCGGTACTCCTGGATGAGGACACGACCATCCTGTTGGCGAATTCCAATTATGAGAAGCTCTCAGGGTACTCGAGACAGCACCTTGAAGGCAAGATGAGTTGGACCGCATTCGTTGACAGGGAAGATCTGGAAAGGATGAGGCAATACCATGAAATGCGCAGAAAAGAACCGGGTTCTGCCCCCGAGTCTTATGAGTTCCGGTTCATCAATCGACACGGGGAGACGAGATACATCTTTCTGAGCATAGCCATCATCCCCGGAACCAAGGTGAGTGTCGCCTCCCTTATGGATATCACCGAGCGCAAGCAGGCGGAAGAAGAGAATAAGAAGCTCGAGATTCAACTTAACCAGGTCCAGAAGATGGAGTCTATAGGGACATTGGCCGGCGGCATTGCTCATGATTTCAACAATCTACTCATGGGTATCCTCGGAAATGTCTCGCTTATGCTCATGCACGCGAATAAATCGCACCCGTTTTATGATCGGCTCAAAAATGTTGAGGAATACGTTCAGCGTGGCTCCGATCTCACCAAGCAACTTTTAGGATTCGCACGGGGGGGCAAATACGAGGTCAAGCCCACGGATCTCGGGGGGTTAGTGAGCAAAAGCTCAGAATTGTTCGGACAGACCAAAAAGGAGATCCGTATACATCGCAAGATTCATGAAGGGCTCTTAACCGTGGAGGTAGACCGCGGACAGATGGAGCAGGTATTACTCAATCTCTATGTGAATGCGTGGCAGGCCATGCCCGGCGGGGGCGATCTATACCTCTCGGTTGAGGATGCTGAGCTGGACGAGATGGATGTAAACCCCTACGACATCAAGGCGGGGAAATTCGTAAAGGTGACTATCACGGATACCGGCATCGGTATGGATGAGGCCACCAAGGCGCGGATTTTTGAGCCGTTCTTCACCACCAAGGAGCGAAGCCACGGGACCGGTCTGGGTTTGGCCTCGGCGTACGGCATTATCAAGAACCATGGCGGGTTCATCCATGTGGAGAGTGAAGAAGGCCGTGGGACATCTTTTATGATTTATCTCCCCGCATCGAATAGAGAAGTCGAGTACGATTACAGGTCAGAAGACGAGTTCCAGAAAGGACAAGAAACAGTTCTTCTGATTGATGATGAAGCCATGATACTGGATATCGGCTCCAAGATGCTCGATGGTCTTGGTTACAAGGTAATAACAGCCAACAGCGGGAGGCAGGGTATTAAGAGTTATGAGCAGAATCGTGACAAGATTGATCTGGTAATCCTCGACATGATCATGCCTGATTACGGCGGTAAGGAAACCTTTGAAGCCCTGTACCGGCTTGACCCTTCCGTCAGGGTGCTGCTATCGAGCGGTTACAGCCTTGACGGTCAGGCAGAGGAAACCATGCAAAGTGGATGCAAAGGCTTCATCCAGAAACCCTTTACCATGGCTGAACTCTCTCAGAAGATCAGGAAAATTCTTGATGAGCAACAAGAGGCATAGATAAGTAAAAGGGTTCGCCCATGTTTCATGTCAGGAGATAAAACGTGAATGATGATGAGATAACAAAAGATCAGCTCATAAAAGAGTTGGCTGAAGCACGCCTGCAGATCACTGAACTGGAAAAATCAACCTTCGATAGCAGGCAGATGGAAGAGGCGCTCAAGGAGAGCGAAGAGCGGTACCGGCGGATAACCTCGGCTATAACGGATTACATCTTCACGGTTCATGTGGAAGACGGCATTGCTGTGCGTACCTTGCATACCCCTGTTTGCGAAACCGTGACAGGATATACTGCCGAGGAATTCAATAATGACCCCTTTTTATGGTTAAACATGGTTGTGGAGGAAGACAGGGAGATAGTCCGGGATCATGCATCACGGATTCTTGAGGGAAAAAACGTCGGCGCCATCGAGCACCGTATCAGGCGCAAGGATGGTAGTGTGCGGTGGGTAAGCAATACGCCGGTGCTCCATCGTGATCCGGGCGGGATCCTCATCTCCTATGACGGCGTCATCCGAGATATCACCGGGCACAAACAGGCTGAAGAGGCCCTGCGAGAGAGCGAACAGAGACTTAAGATCATCCTCCATGGCTCACCTATCTCCACATTTGTCATCGATAAAGACCACAGGGTTATTTACTGGAATGAGGCCTTGGAACACCTGAGCGGGATCAAAACAGAGGACATTGTCGGCACATGCGACCATTGGAAGGCCTTCTATGACAGTAAAAGGCCCTGCATGGCCGATCTCATTGTCGATGGGGCATTGGAAGCCATTCCCGAATGGTATCCCGGCAAGTTCAGTAAATCTCAATTGATCAATGAGGCCTATGAAGCCATCGATTTTTTCCCATCGCTTAAGGGGAAAGGTAAGTGGCTTCGTTTTACCGCCGCTGTTATCAGGAATACTGCAGGAGATCTCGTAGGCGCCATAGAAACACTTGAAGACATCACCGAGAGCAAACAAACCGACGAAGAAAGAAAAAAGCTCGAAGCCCAACTCATGCAAGCCCAGAAAATGGAGGCCCTGGGTACATTGGCCGGCGGCATTGCCCATGATTTCAATAATATCCTTTCCGCCATTATCGCTTACGCGGAAGGGGGAAAACATATTGTCCCGGAAACCGATAAGGTGCGGAAAAACATTGATGAGATACTTAAAGTGAGTAGCCGTGCGAGAGACCTCGTGAAACAGATTCTTGCCTTCAGCCGGCGTACCAAACATGAATATATTCAACTCAAGCTCGACGTCACCGTCAAGGAATCGCTCAAGATGCTGCGTGCAATCCTACCCAAGACCATTGAGATCCGGCAGAACCTGCCCGCAAATGGCCGGGTTATGGCAGACTCCACACAGATACATCAGGTGGTGATGAACCTTTGTTCCAATGCAGCCCATGCCATGGGTGAGAGGGGAGGTGTGCTGGACGTAAGCTTGAATAAAGTGGATGTACATGAAGGTGTCGAGGCCCTTGCTCTGGATCTGCCACCCGGACCTTATCTGAGGCTCTCTGTACGTGATACAGGACACGGCATGACCCCTGAGGTTCTGGAACGGATTTTTGATCCTTACTTTACCACCAAAGAGAAAGGCCGAGGTACCGGCCTGGGGCTATCGGTTGTGCACGGGATTGTAAAAAGTCACAAGGGGGCGATCACCTGCAAGAGCATGCCGGGAGAAGGAACCACGATTGATATATATCTGCCTGAAATTGAATTCAAAAAAGAAGCAGCGGCGCCTCGATCCGGGACGTCTTGCCTGAATGGAACCGAGCGCTTACTTTTCATTGATGATGAGCAGATTCTGGGAAAGGCAGTGAAAGAAGGTTTAAGATACCTGGGATACCGTGTGGTTACCAGGACAAGCAGTATCGAGGCCCTCGATCTTTTCCGGAAACACCCCGACCAGTTTGATCTGGTGATTACCGACATAATCATGCCCGTCATGTCAGGGGATAGGCTTGCTCAAGAGATGCTGAAGATCAGGCACAACATCCCTGTTATCCTCTGCACCGGATATAGTGAACAAATGACGGAAGAAAAGGCAAAGGAGCTCGGCGCTCAAGAATTGATTATGAAACCAATGGAGATTAGAGACTTGGCTCAAACCATTAGAAAGGTACTTGATGGAAGGTAATCATGCCTCTATGGTCAGGGCACAGGGATGTATGAGTCACTGATTTGTTGAGAAGATTGAATCCGCCCAGCCAATGGCGTCGAGGTATATCCGGGGGAGCTTTTCATGGGATATCTTAAGGGTTTCGGCAAGCCTGCTCACCTTTTCCCATGAGGCATGCTGGTAGCTCACTGCAAGATCAAGATAGTCGCTTAGGATGTTTTTTTTGCCGAGAAGGGTATTCTTAATGTCCTGGGTTAACGGCAGCTTCTTCATGATATTTTCCATACTGTTGCCCAGTATGGCATCAACATGGGAAAACAGGCCCAGGGTGAACAGTTCGGCAGTGTCAAGACCGTTGCTTTTTTCAATGCCGATTCTTTCACACATACGGGCCCGTATCACCGAGCTTTTTATCAACTCGTCCGGCTTGTCCTGGCTCAGCTCGGCGAGTATGATAACCGAAAGAAAACTTCGGAGTCCCTTTTCTCCAAGCATGACAATGGCCTGGCGGATGGAAGAGATCTCATTGAGCCTCCTGAAAAAGGGTGAGTTGAGGTAGCGAAGCAGTTTATATGAGATGCCCACATCCTGCTCGATAAGTTTCTGCAGTTTCAAGACATTGAAGTTGTCATCTTTGGCCTCGCCCATGATTCTCATGAGGTTCATTTTGATCGCCGGGATCTCGGTCTCTTTTATGACTTGGGGTTTGCTGAAAAAGTATCCTTGGAAATAGGTAAAGCCCTTCTTCAGGGCATATTCGAACTCTTGGGATGTCTCCACCTTTTCAGCAAGGAGCTTTTTGCCTTTACCCAGAAAGTGCCTGCAATAATCCTCTATCTGTTGTTTTGTGCTCTTCATGAAATCGATCTTGATGATATCCGCAAGATCAATAAGTGGTTCCAGATCGGGAATATAGTCGAAATCATCCAATGCAATGACATAACCCTGCCGTGAGAACTCGGTACAAGATTCTATAACCTGCGCATCGGGCTTCACATCTTCGAGGACTTCGATGGTAGTTATCAGGGAAGAGAACATTAAGGGGATCTTTATAACGAGGAGCTCTCTGGTGAAATTTATGAAGGCCTTCTTACCGCTCGTGATCTGCTCAACCCCGGTAGTGAAAAAGGTGTTGGATAAGAGACGGGAGGTAGCGCTGTCGCCGTCGATGCCGGGGAAATAGTTCTGCATGCCTCCCCGAAAGAGGAGTTCATAAGCATAGATCTCCTTGCTCCTCGTAAAGATGGGTTGCCGGGCCAGATATATGTCCATTTAAAATCTTTATCGGATGTTTTAATAGCCGTCTTGATAAATTTTAATCTGGGTCTTTCCCCGTTTCATTGGTATAAAAGGATAAAAAAGTAAAAAAGATATATGGGCACCTAGGGCCGTGATCCATATCTCAAATATGTTCATGCCGGAGGCATGAACCCCTGGAAAGTCGCATTCTTAAAGGCGCAACCATCTGTTGACAGCTTGGATTATCTATGGTCTAGATGTACCTTACCATCAAAATAAGGGGTGAAGTACATGGAAGAGACGGATCTGCAACTGATTCGTAAGCTCATCCCCAAAGACAAGGAGCTGAAGAAGCTCTGGGATGAGCATCAAGGGTATGAAGATAAGCTTGATCAGCTGAATAAGAGGAGATACCTAAGCACCGAAGAAGAGATTCGGCGCAAGGAAATCCAGAAGCTCAAGCTGCAAGGCAAGGACAAGATTGAGGAGATACTGCGCAGATACCGGAGTGAATAGGTGCTTGAAGCAGGTTTTTTCTGAAATGAATATGAAATAAGAGGGGTGTCAGATAAAGGTGAGCATGAAGAAGATAACAGGAGCATACGCATTTATCGAGGCCCTGCGATGCGAAGGCGTCAAGCACGTCTTCGGCTATCCCGGAGGGGCCGTGCTGGATATCTTTGATGCCATAATGGATGCGCCGGATATCCAGTTTATCTTATCACGGCATGAGCAGGGTGCGGTCCATGCTGCCGACGGATACGCCCGTGCCAGCGGACATGTGGGTGTGGCACTCGTCACCTCCGGACCCGGTGCCACGAATACCGTAACAGGCATCGCCACAGCCTGTATGGACTCGATCCCCATCGTAGTATTTTCCGGTCAGGTGTCTACCAACCTCATCGGCAATGATGCCTTCCAGGAGGCGGACACCGTAGGGATAACGAGGCCTTGTACCAAACACAACTATCTGGTCAAGGACTGCGCTGAACTCCCCAGGGTAATCAAGGAGGCCTTCTACATCGCCGCCACCGGGCGGCCGGGACCTGTTCTCGTAGATATCCCCAAGGATGTCATGAGGGGCCTCATACATTTCAAGTACCCTGACAACATATGTCTGGAAGGGTACTGCCCCACTTACAAGGGGCATATGGGCCAGATCAAGCGCATAGTGCACACGATCGTCAGGAGCAAACGGCCGGTAATCTATGCCGGCGGAGGCGTAGTGCTGTCAAACGCATCTGGGGAGCTCATGGCCTTTGCCAGGCAGCTTAGAATCCCCGTAACCACTACGCTTATGGGACTCGGTGCATTTCCTGCAGATGACCCGCTCTGGCTGGGTATGCTCGGCATGCACGGCACCTATGCGGCCAACATGGCTGTCACTGAGACGGACTGCCTCATTGCCATCGGCGCCCGCTTTGACGACCGGGTGACGGGAAAGACTGACGAATTCGCACCCAAGGCCAAGATCATCCATATCGACATCGATCCCACCTCGATCAGTAAAAACGTCCGGGTGGATCTGCCCGTAGTGGGCGACTGCGGAAACGTACTGTCCGACATGCTTGAAGACTTAAAGGACAAAGGGCGTGATATCTCCGAACTCCATCATGCCGTACAACCCTGGCTTGAGAAACTGGACCAATGGAAGCGAGAGCAGCCGCTTCGGTACGATCAGGGCCCAGGTCTGAAGCCACAGTATGTGATCGAGAAGATAAACGACCTCACCCCTGATGACGCAATCATCACAACCGAGGTAGGCCAGAACCAGATGTGGACCGCGCAGTTTTACAAATTTAAAAAGCCCAGGCTCTTCCTCACGTCGGGTGGGTTGGGAACCATGGGCTACGGTTTCCCTGCCGCCATCGGCGCACAGGTGGCCTTCCCTGAGCGAGTCGTCATCGACATCGCGGGAGACGGCTCAATCCAGATGAACATCCAGGAGCTTGCAACCGCCGTCCAATACAACCTGCCGGTCAAGGTCATGATCATCAACAACGGCTTCCTCGGTATGGTCAGGCAGTGGCAGTCGCTCTTCTACAAGGGCAGGTATTCCCATACATCAATGGCCGTATCACCCGACTTCGTAAAGCTGGCAGAGGCCTACGGCGCACACGGCATCCGTGTGGAGAATTCCTCTGATGTGGAGGATGCCATCCACCAGGCCCTTTCCATCAAAGGACCGGTCTTCGTTGACTTCAAGGTGGAGCCCGAGGAAGACGTCTATCCCATGGTGCCGGCAGGCGCACCCATAAACAACATGCTTCTGGTGTGAGGTAGCTCATGAGGCACGCCATATCCATACTCGTGGACAACCAGGCCGGGGTACTTTCCCGCGTCGTGGGCCTGTTCTCAGGCAGGGGTTTTAATATCGAGTCACTTTCGGTGGCACCCACCCTTGACCCGACAAAATCAAAGATGGTCATCACCACCTCCGGCAACGAGCAGGTGCTCGAGCAGATCAAAAAGCAGCTCAACAAGCTCGTCAATGTCATCAAGGTGGTGGATTACACGGACAAGGACTTTGTCGAGCGGGAGATGATCCTCATCAAGGTCAAGGCCAAAGAGGAGACCCGGGACGAGGTGTTCCGAATCGCGGACATCTTCCGGGCCAAGGTGTTGGATGTATCCCATACGTCCTTCACACTCGCATTGACCGGCGACCAGGACAAGCTCAAGGCATTCATCGATCTGTTGAGTCCTTCGGGCATTATTGATTATGTACGCACAGGCACCATCGTGATGGAAAGAGAAATGCAGGCAAAGAGGAGGAGTGATCAATGAAGGTGTATTACGACAAGGACGCAGATCTCAAACTGATCAGGTCCAAAAAGGTGGCGATCATGGGCTACGGCTCGCAGGGATTCGCCCATTCCAACAATCTGAACGATTCCGGTGTAAAGGTGGTTGTGGGCCTGAGGGAAGGCAGCCCTTCCGCTGCAAAGGTCAAGAAGGCCGGGCTTAAGGTCATGACACCTGTCGATGCAGCCAAGTGGGCGGACGTAGTGATGATGCTCATTCCCGATGAGCTTCAGGCAGCCCTCTACCGCGCCGAGATCGCACCGCATATGAAAAAGGGCAAGTATCTTGTCTTTGCCCACGGCTTCAATATCCATTTCGGCCAGATCACGCCTCCCGAAGGAGTAAGCTGCTTTATGGTGGCGCCCAAGTCGCCCGGCCACATGGTGAGGTATGAATACACCCAGGGTAGAGGGGTGCCTATGCTCATCGCAATCCATGCCGACCCCACGGGTGATACCAAAAAACTTGCCCTGTCGTATGCAAGCGCCATGGGTGGAGGCAAGGCAGGGATACTGGAGACAAGCTTCAAAGAAGAGACCGAAACCGACCTGTTCGGCGAGCAGGCAGTGCTCTGCGGCGGTACCACGGCACTCATCCAGGCAGGCTTCGAAACACTGGTGGAAGCCGGCTATGCGCCTGAGATGGCATACTTCGAGTGCCTGCACGAACTCAAGCTCATTGTTGATCTCATCTATGAGGGCGGGATATCCAACATGCGCTACTCCATCAGCAACACCGCCCAGTACGGCGACATCACCAGGGGCCCGGTCCTTGTTGATGAGGATGTGAAGAAGCGGATGAAGCAGATCCTCGCCGATATACAGGACGGCAGCTTCGCCAAGGAGTGGATCCTGGAGAACATGGCCGGCCGGCCCAGCTTCAATGCACTCACGAAGAAAGGTGAGGAGCACCTAATCGAGAAGATCGGCGCGCAGCTCCGGTCCATGATGCCCTGGATATCCAAGGACAAGAAGGTTGATAAAAAAATTAATTAGGATTTTCTACGAGCGGCTTTAGCCGCGATGAACGTATGTTGGGGAGAGTATAAGCGGATCACGACAAGTGGATAGCAGGGTGGGTGGAGCTGAGGTGTAACCCTCCTAAAAAACCGTGAGAGATACGGGGAAGCAAAAGGTGAACATCCGGAAAGAAGGCTTTCCGTTCATAGTCATGGCCTCTGCACTCTTCGGGTTTTTTTTCCTGACCGGGGGCCTTGTGCTGCGTATCCTGGGGTCCCTACCGGTGCTGTTCGTCACCTGGTTCTTCCGGGATCCGGAACGTGCCGTGCCCGCAGGGGAAGGACTCGTGGTCTCTCCTGCCGACGGGACGGTACTCGAAGTCTTCGAGACCGAAGAGAGCAAGATCGGGCCTTGCACCAAGGTGGCTGTCTTCATGTCGGTCTTCAGTGTACACGTAAACCGTGCACCCATATCCGGCACGGTCCTCGATGTATTCTACAAGCCCGGGACGTTCCGCGTTGCCAGCCTTGGCAAGAAGACCGAAGCAAATGAGCGGATGATCAGCTATATCGATTCCGGCTACGGCATATTCCGGATCGATCAGGTGGCCGGGCTCATAGCCCGGAGGATCATCAGCTGGCTCGTACCGGGGAAAAGAGTGGAGCAGGGCGAAAAGATCGGCCTCATCAGGTTCGGATCGCTGCTTGAATGCTATCTCCCCAGAGGATATACCGCAACCTGTGAGAAGGGCCAAAAGGTTCATGCCGGATCCAGTGTGATCGGAAGGAGGACCCATGAGACCGTTGAGAAGAAAACGTGACACGGCAGGAGTCGAAAAACACAAAAGGTCCGTGCCGTTTCTGCCTAATTTCATCACCACCATGAGCCTGTTCTGCGGCTTTTACTCTATCATGTTCTCTTTGAAGAAAGATTTTCACTGGGCAGCCATCCTTATCCTTATCGCCGGGTTCATAGATGGTCTCGACGGTAGAGTGGCGCGGATGACGGGCACGACCTCAGAGTTCGGCAAGCAATACGACTCACTCTCGGATCTGGTTGCTTTCGGCGTGGCACCTGCCATGATGGTATATATCTGGCAGCTCAGTGCGTTCGGCAGGCTCGGCTTCATAGCAACCTTTCTTTATGTGGCCTGCGGCGCTTTAAGACTTGCAAGGTTCAACGTCGATACATCGGGCTCCATGACACATTTTACCGGGCTACCCATACCTATGGCCGCTGCAGGGATGACCAGCACCTACCTGCTCACCGAGGAGATCGCGGATTTTTTCATCCCGATACAACCACTGGCGCCCATAGCTATTCTCATAGTGGTGTACGTACTCTCATTTCTGATGGTGAGCAGCATCCCCTATCCGAGCTTTAAGCACATCAGCTACATCAAGGCGCACCCGTTCCAACTGCTGGTCGCAGGGGTCCTGTTGCTCGTGGTGGTGGCACTCGCTCCGGAGCTCATGCTCTTCGTCCTGGCCCTTACATTCATTGTAGGAGGGGCGATATGGAGCGGTTTGGTTTATCTCATTCAGGCCAGGAAAGGGAAGAAAGAGATAAAGGAAGGCTCACATGAAGGCTACTCAGGACAAGATAATCATATTTGACACGACACTGCGCGACGGTGAGCAGTCGCCGGGCGCCAGTATGGATGTACATGAAAAGGTGCTGGTGGCCAAGCAGCTCGAAATCCTTGGCGTGGACAAGATTGAAGCGGGCTTTCCCGTATCTTCTCCAGGGGATTTCGATGCCGTTCAGGCAGTAGCGGAAGAAGTAAGCAGGTCTATCATCATCGGCCTGTGCCGGGCCCGGGATGAAGACATCAAGACCGCCTGGGAAGCCGTAAGGGATGCGAAGATGCCGGGCCTGCACACCTTCATCGCCACCTCCGACATACACATGAAGTACAAGCTGCGCATGAACAGGAACGAGGTGCTCGCATCCGTCCGGAACTCGGTATCCCTCTGCAAGTCTTTCACAAACAGTGTCGAGTTCTCGGCCGAAGACGCTACCCGGTCCGACTGGGACTTCCTGGCGGATGTCTATACCGTGGCCATCGCCGCCGGAGCCAATACCATCAATGTCCCGGACACCGTGGGCTATACCAATCCCCAGGAATTCTTCAATCTCATCAGCCATCTGAAGAAGAAGGTAAAGGATATCGACAAGGCAGTGATCAGTGTGCACTGCCACAACGACCTCGGACTTGCCACGGCCAATTCCATCTCGGCGGTGCTTGCCGGTGCCCGGCAGATCGAGTGCACCATCAACGGTATCGGAGAGCGTGCCGGCAATACCTCCCTCGAAGAGACGGTCATGATCCTCAATGTGAGGAAGGACCTCTACAACGTCACCACCAACATCGATACCACCCAGATCTTTCCCACGAGCAGGCTCGTTACCCACATCACCGGCATACCGGTGCAGCCCAACAAGGCCATCGTGGGTGCCAATGCCTTTGCCCATGAAGCGGGCATCCACCAGGACGGTTTCCTCAAGGAGCCCTCCACCTATGAAATCATGACCCCCGAGGCCGTAGGACTCGGCATGTCGCACCTCGTGCTGGGCAAGCACTCGGGAAAGCATGCGCTTGCTAAGCGCCTCGAGCTGCTCGGGTACCGGCTGGATGAAAAGGACATCAAGAAGGTCTTCAAGCGCTTCAAGGAGATAGCAGACAGAAAGAAGGAGATCTTCGACGAGGATATCGAGGCCATCGTTCTGGAAGAGATATACCGCGTGCCCGACAAGTATGTGCTCAAGCATATCAATGTGAGTTCAGGTACCCTTGCAGTCCCTGTGGCCACGGTCCAGCTTGCCATAGACAACAAGGTGGTGCAGGAGGCCGGGTTCGGAAACGGTCCGGTGGACGCCCTGTACAAGACCATCATCAGGATGACCGGGTTCAATGCGGAGCTCAAGAGCTTTACGATTAAGGCGATAACAGGGGGAACCGACGCCCAGGGCGAGGTGACCATCGAACTCCAGGACAAGGGCAGTATATCGGTAGGCCAGGGTTCTGACCCGGATATACTGGTGGCCTGCGCCCGGGCGCTTGTAAATGCCATGAACCGCATGGAGTTCCTCAAGAATAAAAAGCTCTCAGAAGCTCCGAACCTGTAGGAGACATTACCCGTGGGAAAGACCATTGCAGAAAAGATCCTGGCTGCACATACGAAGGATTCAAGCTTCCAGCCGGGAGACATCATCAAGGTGGACGTGGATGTGGCCTTGGCCAACGACATCACGGCACCCATCGCCATCCAGGCGGTCAAGGAAAGCGGTATAGAGAAAATCACGCATGCTGACAAGGTCATATTCGTACTCGACCACTTCACGCCCAATAAGGACATTGCATCCGCCAACCAGTGCAAGTATGTGCGCGACTTTGCGCTGCAGCAGGCAATTGATAAATTTTTTGACGGAGGCGAGGCAGGGGTCGAGCATGCACTGCTCCCCGAGAAGGGGCTTGTGCTGCCGGGCGATCTTATCATCGGCGCCGACAGCCACACCTGCACCTATGGGGCCTTGGGCGCCTTTGCTACAGGGGTCGGCAGCACGGACCTGGCCGCAGCCATGATGACAGGCCAGGCATGGATAAAGGTCCCCCGGACCATGAAGTTTGTCTTTAATGGAAAGCTACTGCCATGGGTGGGCGGCAAGGACCTTATCCTGTATCTCATCGGCAAGATAGGCGTAGACGGCGCCCTGTACCGGGTCATGGAAATGGAGGGGACTGCCGTCTCTGCGCTGACACTCTCCGACCGCTTGAGCATGTCCAACATGGCCATCGAGGCAGGGGCCAAGGCGGGCATCATAGAAGCGGATGCAAAGACGCAAAGCTATATTAAACCGCGCGCCAAGAGGCCTTATACGATTTATACAAGCGATAAAGATGCGGTCTATGAGTCGGTAACGGTCTTTGATTGTGAGAACATTGAGCCCCAGATCGCTTTCCCCCACCTGCCCGAGAATACAAAAGGCGTCAGCGAGGCAGGTGATGTGAAGATCGACCAGGTGGTCATCGGATCATGCACCAATGGACGCATTGAAGATTTGCGCATTGCTGCGGAAATCATGAAGGGCAACAAGGTGAAAAAGGGCTTGCGATGCCTGATCCTGCCGGCAACGCCCGAGGTGTTCCGCCAGGCTTTGGCTGAAGGTCTTATCGAAACATTCCTCCAGGCAGGCTCCATCATAGGTCCGCCCACGTGTGGCCCGTGCCTGGGTGGACACATGGGCATCCTCGCCAAAGGTGAGCGAGCGCTGTCCACTACAAACCGTAACTTTGTGGGCAGGATGGGAGACCCTGGAAGCGAGGTCTACCTCTGCGGACCCGCCGTTGCAGCCGCATCGGCCGTCATAGGCAAGATCTCCGCTCCGCAGGAGGTGGTGAAATGATCTTCAAGGGCATGGCATATAAATTCGGCAACGACGTGGATACCGACGCCATCATCCCTGCCCGTTACTTGAGCACCTCCGACCCTGACGTGTTGAAGAAACACTGCATGGAGGATGCCGACCCGGAGTTTCCGGGTAAGGTCAAGCCGGGCGACATCATTGTTGCAGGCAAGAACTTCGGGTGCGGCTCGTCGCGGGAGCATGCGCCCATTGCCATCAAGGCGAGCGGTGTCAGCTGTATAGTAGCTTCAAGTTTTGCACGTATCTTTTTCCGGAACAGCTTCAACATGGGGCTTCCCATCTTCGAGTCGGATGAGGCCTCAGAAGCTATTATCGAGGGAGACGACGTAGAGGTGGATGCCGACAGCGGCCTTATCAAAGACCTGACTTCAGGCAAACAATTCCAGGCCCGACCCATCCCTGTATTCATGCAGGAGCTCATCGCCGACGGAGGGCTGATGGAGCATATCAAAAAGCGGGGGAGCATCTAGGCCCTTGATGCATATAACCCATGTCACGAAAAACAACCCTTAGCCCGATAACCTTTGGGGGCAGCACATGCCGTCCGGCCTGAAGATTGCCGTGGTGGAGCCCACGGATTTAATCGGAGGCGAGCTCATCAAGATCCTTGAAGAGCGGGATTTTCCCGTTAAAGACCTGGTCCTGCTCGGGGGCAAGCGGACCATAGGGACCAGGTTGGAATTTCGTGGCGAAGAAATCCCGGTTAAGCAGATCGAGGACCTGTCCTTCAAGGGCGTGGAGATCGTGTTTTTCATTTCGGACAAGGCAATGTGCGCTGAATTTGCCGGACGTGCAAAGGCATCCGGGGCTGTCGCCATTGACCTTACCTCCCGCTTTGCCCTGCAGGAATCGGTGCCGCTCATCGTCCCGGAGATTAATGCCGAAAAGATAAAAGATCATCAGGGGATCATTGCCAATCCCCGTAGTGCCACTATTCAGCTGGTTTTACCGCTGGTTCCCATCAGTAGGGCAGCACGTATCAAGCGGATTGTCGTATCCACCTATCAATCTGTATCCGATAGCGGGGAGCGGGCATTGGAGGAACTTACCTCTCAGGTAAGAGATCTTTTCAGTTTCAAAGAGGTGTTCTGTGCGGCCTATCCTCATCAGATCGCCTTCAATGCATTGCCCCATGTGGGCGCCTTCACCCAAGATGCATACACTGAAGAAGAGCACTCCATCATGGCTGAAACAAAAAAGATCTTCGAGGACCAAGGGCTTCGCATCTGTGCAACGAGTGTTCGTGTACCCGTGTTCTATTCCCATGGCGCCTCGGTGAATTTCGAGACGGCCCGGAAGATCTCGCCAAGGGAGATTAGAGAGATCCTTGGCCGGTCAAAAGGAGTGCAGGTTGAGGATGAGCCTGCAAGCAATACCTATCCCACCCCCGTCCATGCAGTCGGCAGTGACGAGTGTCTAGTCGGCAGGATCAGGCAGGATCTTTCTTTCGAAAACGGCATTGCCCTGTGGACCGTGTGCGACAATACCCGAAAAGGCGCTGCCCTCAATGCGGTTCAGATCGCAGAGCACCTATTGTAAAATGGTTCATCACAGTAAAGCATACTTAAGATCATTGAAGAGCACACAGAAGGGATATATCACCACGAAGAGCTTAGCGCAGCTTAGCCGCAACCAAAATGAGCTTGGGATTTGAGCAGACATAGAAGTCCTTCACCACGAAGAGCACGAAGAAAGGAAACCTTTTGAAATAGTGGACCGGTTCAAAGAACCCATGATTGTCTGTTCTGCATTTTTTAGATCTTCTTCGTGCTCTTCGAGTCCTTCGTGGTGAGAACAATGGGTTGTAAAAAGGATGCAAACTATAAAAGTATGCTTCACGGAGAAGAACCTGTAAAATTATTAGCTGACGAGCTCTATATATAAGGACAACAGCATGAAATCGAGAATGCCATGAGGATGACCCTGGGGCAATACCTGCCGCGGGATTCTTTTGTGCACAACCTGGACCCCCGTGTGAAGCTCTTTCTCATGGGCCTTTCCATCGGCGTTACCTTTCAGCTTCATCATGTCTTGGCCTTAATCGCCTTCACCCTGTCCTGCATTGCCTTCACCATGCTTTCCAAGATACCCTTGAAGCACATCTCAGGAGGATTGCGACCATTTCTGTGGCTCTTTTTATTCACCGCCGTGCTTCACGTATTCATGACACCCGGTGACCCGATTCTGATCCCCTATGCCACAAAACAGGGGCTCATGGGCGGGGCACGCGTGGCTTGTCAGCTGATGATCGCCATCTGGATTTCTACACTCACAACACTTACCACATCGCCGCTGGATACGGTATGGGCACTGGAATGGTATCTAAAGCCCCTGAAATATATGAACGTACCTACCGACGAGATCGCGCTGGTCGTCATGCTTGCCATCCGCTTTATCCCATTGCTCTTTGAAGAGACCGATCGGATCATCAAGGCCCAGAAGGCAAGGGGGGTCGATCTGGAGTCGGCCGGGCTCGTGCATAAGGTGAGGTCCCTTGTACCGGTACTCGTGCCCTTGCTGCACAGTGTGTTCAGGAGGGCGGATGACCTTGCCGCCGCCTTGACGCTCCGCGGCTATACGCCCGGTATCAGGCGGACCCGCATGAAAGAGATGGCCGTGCGCAGGGCTGACCTCCTGGCCCTGGCAGGTGTAAGTGTCTGGTTCATGGGGCTCCTCGCATTATAGATGTGATGAGTGAACAGTTGTCAGTGATCAGAATAAGATTTGTAGGAGCGGGGCTTGCCCCGCCCGATGATGGGCACAACGAGCAGCGGCCCTACGACATCAAAAACTGTTGGGTTTTGAAATATGTAGGGTGGGTGATCAAAGAGTGACCCACCAATAAGCCTGAATCACATACCGGAATCATTTGTCATCAGATACAAAGTTTTGTATAACAAATAAAAGCTCAATGCTTACTGGTGCCCTGCACCGATAATATCATGACATAAAAATGGAGGCAGCAATGTCTGACGGACTCGATGTGGTCATTGTCGATGACGAGCAGCATGTGTGTGAGGTGCTCGAAGAGAGCATAAGGAAGTTTTATACCTGGGGTGATATCATTACATTCAATGATTATAAAAGTGCTCTGTCTCATTGCCTTTCGCGGGACAAAGGGCTGATGATCTTCATTCTCGATGTATTCGTGGAAGACAGCAATGGTTTTGCCTTTCTCGATGCCATTACCGAGAAATACCCCAATGCACACCTTGATACGGTAATGATCTCCGGTATGGCCAGTGACGATGTAGTGGACATGTGCATTGCTACCGGGGTAAGCCACCTGCTGGAAAAGCCGGTACGGAATTACGCCCTGCAGCTTGCGATACGGTCCATTGTCATGAAGTATGTGAAATTCGCCAAAAAGCTGCTTTCGGATACACAACTCGCGGAGCTCATCGAACGCATCTGAAAAGGGATGTAGACCAAAGAGCGACTATTCATGGGTATATCAACGGATCTGATTATTGCCATTGTAATCTTTGCCGGCCTCGTGCTCATACTCTGGTACTTTTCGAGAAGGGCTCTTGGCGGTGAGACGGAACGGATAGAAAGCGTACGTGAAGCCGCAGAACGTGGTGATGTATATTCCCAGTTCAGGCTTGGCCAAATCTATTACGAAGGCAAAGGCGTAAGCAGAGATGATAACGAAGCTGCAAAGTGGTTTTTAAAGGCCGCCGGACAGGACCATTCGGAGGCACAGTTTATCCTGGCTACTATGTATGAGAAGGGTGCTGGTCTTAAACATAGCGACGAAGAGGCATTCCGCTGGTATTTGCAGGCTGCCACCCAGGGGCATGAAAGGGCATCGGCCGTTATAGAGGCCGACAAGTGGACTGTCTTTAAGAAAAAACATCTGGCCGGAGATGAAATACAACCTCCCAAGGCTATTAAGGATCATCAAGAACAGGCACCTGAATACCAAGGACACGGGCAAGAACACCATAGCCCGGATCAGCCTTCGGGCGGGGATGCTCAGATTCAGAAATACTTAATAAAGGCGCAGGCAGGAGATGTGGATGCCCAGTATAACTTAGGCATTATATACTACCATGGCGAAGGTGCGGCCAAGGACTATCAGGAGGCCCTCAAATGGTTCCATCTGGCTGCCGAGCAGAACGACGCTGATGCCCAGTACAACCTAGGCTTTATGTACGGCAGGGGCGAAGGCTCACCCAAGAACCACCGGCAATCCATGGAGTGGTTCCAGAAGGCGGCGTCCCAGGGGCATACCGGTGCCCGGGAAATCTTGGAAAAGATGTTCAGGAAGGCATAATTGAGTCAACAGATGATAATAAGAGTTATAAGAGAGGATTCCGATTGTCTCAGGGAAAGAAACGATTTTACGCCGTTGTGAGAGGTAGGACACCCGGGATCTATACTCGCTGGTTCGGACCAGGGGGCGCAGAGGAGCAGATAAGGGGTTTCACCGGTGCTCTGTACCGGGGATTCACCACCATGCCTGAGGCCCAAGACTTTATGCTCTATCCACGATATACTCCTGCATCTAAGCCCACGGCACGTCACCATGAAGAGACAGAGGAAAGCACCCGGGATGTGCAAAATCGTCCTATCCGCATATATACTGATGGCGGTTGCATTGAAAATCCCGGACCGGGCGGTTATGGAGTTGTAATTATTAAAGGGGATAAACGTAGCGAGCTCTCAGGCGGGTATCGGCTCACCACAAACAACCGTATGGAACTCGTGGCCTGTATCCAGGCTCTACGAGCGCTGAAACAACGATCAAATGCAGTGCTTTTCACCGATTCGCAGTATGTGGTCAATGCCATCCAGAAAGGTTGGGCCCTCAAGTGGCGTTCGAGGAACTGGATGCGAGACAAGACCCACAGGGCCGTCAACAGCGACCTGTGGGCAGAGCTGCTTGGTCTCATTGATAGGCATGATATGGTCTTTTGCTGGGTGCGCGGTCATGCAGGCAACCCGGAAAATGAACGATGCGATGCGCTGGCGAAGAAGGCGGCGCGAGGGACAGACCTGGCACCTGATCCGGGATTTGAGGATGTTATGAAGAGAATCACAGAGTCGAGGTTGTTTTAAGGAAGGACTCGGTAGTCAGGATTCAAAAATGGAAGGAAACGGAAAAGTCTTTCAATGGGCGGAATTGGGATTAAACATCAGCCCTGGTCCCGGTTTCTCGTCACTCTTCACGCTTAGGGTTTATCTCTTTGTATAAATTCCAACCACTTTTCATCATCCGAGGTGCTTGTTATGTTGATGGCGCCTTCACCCCTCTTGAAGTCGGCCCAAGCAAGTACCCCGTTGACGGTCAATGCCTCAGATGGAATCATGACGCGTAGCGGCGCGCCTAAGAAGTCTTTCTGTTGAATGGTGCTCATGGCTTTGAAGATCTGAGGTGAGACCAGGCACATCCCATGGTGGCTGATGTCCTTTGCAATGCCGCGTCCATTGATCAGCACACCCATCTTGAGCAGTAGCGTGATCTTGACCTTTTTCCGATGTTCTTTTCGCCGCTCGTGAGCAGTGTCATCTGCATCCATGGTATGACCCCTCTTATGAAAATTTCTCCATATATCATAACCATTATAAGTTAGAGCTATTTTTATTGTAAACAATTTATACACTACATTCATAAGAAAGAGAAGTAATCATAAAATGCGTCTTTCCTGCCCTGTAAGGGTGTTCGAGTCTGGAATGAACAGGAGTATAAAGTATAGCAGAATAAATGACGAGAAGAGGTCTATGTCTAAAATTAAAGTGAACGGGAAAGAGAGGCGTAGGCATGAGCGACAATCAGCAAGGTATCCCGCCCGGCTTAAGATATCTCTTTCAAGCCGGGATTCCGGCAAGATACTCCAGGGAATCCAGAGCGTTATCGCCTTGGCCGAGACCAAGAACATCTCTATCGGCGGTATGTCGCTCAAGGTTGTCGGATCGCCCATGGATGCAAAAAAAAGCCTCACCCCGGCCAATGCCTTGCATCTCGTTGGCAGGCCCATAGAAGTGGTCCTCGAAGAAGATAACATCATCATATGGGGTGATGTGATCCGGACCGAGGCGGATACTCTTGAGCTTTCCATTGTGATTTATAAGGTATCCGATGTGAAAGAATGGAAAAAGCTCTGCAGCAAAGCGGCGGAAGGCCTCAGTATCTTTCCGGATTCACTGTCGGTAAGGCGGAAGAGAAGGTCGTAATAAAATAGTTTTAAGTTTTTAAGTGTTAAGATTTAAGTATCGGATTAGAATAACTTTTTCCACGCTTAATAACTCAAAAGCACAGAATAAAACCTCAAACTTAACACTTCAAACTTTAAACTTAATTCAATCAAACGGCAATAACATCTGCGTGTATCGGTAATTCTCATTTTCATTCCCTGAAAAGTTTGAAACGCTCACTCCCAAGAGCCTCACCTTTTTATTCCCTGCATCGGTATCACGCAACAGGATAAGGGCCTGCTTCGTTATGGACTCTGCATCGTTCGAGAACCCCGTGAGGGTAATACTTCTGGTGATGGAACGGAAGTCATAGTACTTCAGCTTCAGTGTCACGGTGCGTCCTGTAAGACCTTCTTTCTTCATAATTTTTGAGACGCTGCAGGCAAGCCGAGAGATGATTTCAGCCATCCGGGCCAGGTCGTCGGTGTCTCGCTTAAGGGTAATCTCCTTGCCGACGGATTTCCTCTCACGTTCCGGTGTCACGGGTCTCGGGTCGTATCCACGCGCAATCCCATAAAAGAACCAACCTGTCTTACCGAACAAACACAGCAGGTCTTCTCGAGATATGGTCATGAGATCCGCACCGGTCCTGATGCCGAGTGAGAGCATCTTTTGCTCCGTCACCTTGCCCACGCCGTAGAATTTTCGGATGGGTAAGTTTGCGATAAAGGATAATGCCTTATCCGGGGTGATAACCGTGAGTCCATCGGGCTTGTGAAAGTCTGAGGCGGCCTTGGCGAGGAACTTGTTGTAAGAGACCCCGGCAGATGCCGTTAAAGAGAGGGCCTCTCTTATCCTCAGCCTGATCTCCCGGGCGATCATAGTCGCCAGTTTTAGGTGTTTCTTGTTTACCGTCACATCCAAGAAGGCCTCATCCAGGGACAAGGGCTCAACGCAGTCGGTGTAGTCGCAGAAGATCGCCATGATTCTCTCTGAGACCGCCTGATATTCCCTGAATCTAGGCTTGAGAAAGATGGCATGGGGGCAGAGCCTTTTTGCCTTTGCCGATGACATGGCTGAATGGATGCCGAACTTGCGGGCCTCATATGAACAGGCAGCTACAACACCCCTCTGTTCGGGCTCACCACCGACTATAACGGGCTTGCCTTTAAGGCGTGGATTATCCCTCTGTTCCACAGAGGCATAAAAGGCATCCATGTCGATATGGATGATTTTTCTTGAGTCATGCATGGATTTAGTATCGCAAGGTGCATCAAGGCACTCTTTATAGCGGGCCAAAAAAGTCTCTGATAATCTCAATCGTCTCCGCCGGCTTTTCCTGAGGGATAAGGTGTCCGGCACCGTTAACCATACGGTAGGTGGCCTGTTTGAATGTGGAGGCGGCCTTCTTCAGGTCAATGAAGGCCCGGTTCTCACTTTCTTCTCCTTCGAGGATCAGGGTAGGGCAGGTCACCTTGGGAAGCAGCGGCCAGGGATCGTACTGCATGCCGCCCATGAACAGTGATGCCTCCCTCTTGGGAGAGCACGCAAGCTGGAGGCCTCCTGCATCGAGGTTCTTCATGCCGTATTCCACGTAAAGGTCGAGCATCTCGCTATCCCAGTTCTTGAACATTGGCTTTGACCTCAAATACGCATGCGCCTCATCGGTATCGCTCCATGTGTCCCTCCTGCGTATTGCCTTGGAGGCGAGCGGATGGAGGTCGATGGTTATCTGCGCCTTATAGAAATCCTCGGGCAGGAAGATCGGCTCGATGAGGATGAGACCGCGTGCATCAAGATCGAATGCCGCATTGGCAAGAGTGATCACCGTGGCACCCATGGAGTGGCCTGCCATGGCAGGCCTATCAAGGCCGAGCCGTTTGCAGAAGGTTGCAAGATCCTGGGCAATGGTCAGCCAGTTCAAGCCCCCCTTCTCAGGGTCGGAATCACGATGGTCGCAGAAGTATGGGGCGATCACACGCCACCTGGGCGCGAGCTCTCGGGCAATGGGGTGCCACAGCCAGGGCAGGAAGCCGGTGGCATGCATGAGCACGATCGTGGGCCCATCACCTTCGTAAAGCAGGTAGGAGAGATCCACATCACCGATATCCTGCAGAAGTACCTTGGGCATCTGGTTTTTCACCATGGGTCATTCTCCCTAGGGAAGTCCATAATCACTTTTTCGCAATCTCATCCAGCGATTTTTTCAGGGTATCCAATTTATAGCCGGGGAATACAAAGGGTGATTCGCTCTGAGAAGACAGGGCCGGGATCTTCTCGGAGGTCTTATCAAAGATGGAGAGGACGTATTCCTTTGACCCTTTGATCTTCAGGGTTATGGCCGGATTTGTCAGTGAGGCCTTCATGGCATCGTCCAGGTATCCTTCACCGTAGATCTTGCTCAGGACGGAAAGGAAGGCATCGATTTTCGCCTTGTCCACAACCGCACCCTTTTCGTCTTTCCAGATAAAGAGCTTGACCGCATCCTTGTCTGGTTTTTTTTGCGACTTATCCTGCGGGAGTTCCTCCCGGTTAAGGACGATCTTTTTACCATACTGTTCGATACTGATGCCGGTAATGTCCGGAGGGTTGATGGAAAAGACGAGCATGTCTCTCAACTCGGCAGCAGGGGTCTGGAACAGCCGGGACAGATCACCGCTTGCGAGATAGACCTTGTCGTTACCGGGGAATCTGATATAGGTGTGCTGGTTGGTGGTTGCAACCTTGCCGACATCCAGCTCCCGATTGAGCACGTTGCCCGAGTAGGCCTTCAGGATCAACTTGTTCTTGTCATCGAGCGCATAGCGTTCATAGGTCTTTGATTCGGACACCAGGTCGGTCACGACAAGCCCGGAAAGCTTTTCAAGCATTTCGGAAATCTTGGTCTGATCGGCTCGCCAGTTGTTGGGAGAGATATACCATGAGTCGTCCTTTTTCGTGAGAGCTATTCTACTGCCTGCATGGGTCATCTCGATCTTTGTTATTTCGTCCGTCTTTACTGCCTTGAGCTTCGGCAATGTGTAATGGACACGGTCCGTCCGCTCGAAGACAAGATATGCGATGGATGATGCAATGAGCAATGCCAGCAGTATGTATTCCTTTTTCACGTTCATACCTCACCCCTTATCCATGAAAGGCGGCCTCGATACGTTTCTTGCGGCTGTGCCGCCTGAGCCATACAAATAACCCGAAGATCACGACGATAACGGGAAGACCTGCGATATTAAACGCCTTGGCCGCAACCTTGATCTTCTCATCCTTGACCTCCAGGGGGTTGAATGACTGGATCTTGCTCCGCATGAGTGCTATGTCTGACTTGTTGTTCAGGACATCGATGATATTCATGATGAGCGTGGAATTGGGATTGTCGCCCTGTTCGGTAATCAGATTGTCCGTGAGCATCTCGGATGAACCGATGATAAAGATCTTGGCCGGTTTCGAGACCGGGAGGAAGTCACCCTTGTGCTCAAGCCGGCCGGCTTCAGGGTTCTTCGCGCCTTCATCACCCTTCTGCTTGTCTTCTTTTGCTTGTGGCGCGGCCGCTTCAGCGGGCTTCTCGGGTATAGGCTTTCCGGCAAAATAACTCGGGAAGCTCCCCTCTATGATATAGGCAAGCGCCCTGCTCGCCATGCCCTCGCCGGATGCAGGAGGCCTGATGAACATGGGGTTGAGGACTATCTGGTCCTTCATCTCCCAGGACTTCTCAGAAGAGGAGAAAAGCCTTAAGGGGTTCAGCTTGTTTTTCTTGATCTGCTCATCAAAGAGCGTAAGCGGGGCAATCTTGTAGGTGATGAGCTCCTTGATGTTCTTCATGAAGTCGAGCTTAGCGTTGATCTGAGAGCTCTCGATCATCGGGGCAAAGTATATTTTCTGCTCGCCGCCGCCGTACTGCTCGGGGAGCCTCTGCTTGAAGCAGTTCTCGTCCAGGACATAGGACTGGTTAACCTTGACCCCGTAATTGGCAAACAGCTTCTCAAGCCCTGTGTTCACGGGCACGACCTGTCCCTGCTGCTGATAGGGGGAGCCTGTTGGTGCAGCCTCCTTAAAGGGGTCGAGGAAGACGGCAAGGTTTGTCCCTTTCATGAGGGCCTGGTCGATCTGGTACAGGTCATAATCGCTGAACTGCTCGGTAGGCCGGACGATGAGCAGGCATGAAAGCCCTTCGGGAATGCCCCCTTTTAAGTTGATGTCCTTTATGGAGTAGCTCTTGGATGCAAGGTTGTTAAAGCTCGCCAGTGATGCCGTAGCACCCGGTCCGCCGTACATATCGAGTGTTCCCTTATCCGAGAGGTATCCCAGGGTTTCGTTGATACCGATCAAAGATTCGACGCCCTGCTCGACGGCATCCTCTATGGCGCGGGTATCAGTAAGCTTGTACTGGGTCCCGAACAAGGGGAGGTTGAAGGCCTGCAGGACCGGGATCATGAACGATTTGCCGCCATATTCCGTGACCAGCCCGATGACGCCGGAGCCGGCAGGGACACGGCCGCCCTCGAGGGCCGGCCATTTGAGCGTCATGAGGTTGTAGCTTTTTGAGAGCTTCGTCATCTCGGCTTCGTCGGCCGGTTCCGAGAAGGCATAATCGAGCTTGCCGTACATGCGGGCGTTCAGGTCGTCAACCACTTTTTTTATATCAGAAGACACCTTGGGCAGGTCCTTGATGCCCATTTGCGGGGCTACGCCCTGGAGGGAGGGCGAGATGTAGAGCCTTACCTTCACTTTGTCCTTGAGGTTCAGTAGTGCGCTGATCTTGTTGTTGAGCCTCTGGATCGCGGTGGTGAGCTTGTATTCAAGCCCGTCGGTCGAGGTTATGGTGGGGATGCGCTCCACCATGTCGCCGTGGATGAGCACAAGGCCCATATAGGCCTTTTTGAACTTCATCTCGTCCTTTTCCACCACCTGGATCTGTACCGGGCTGATGCCGTAGTTTTGGGCGAGCTTGCGGTTTTCCTCCGTCCTTGCTGCATCGATCTCACCTTCGACGCTCACGTCGTAGAACCGGTAGTTGAAGTAGGTATTTGCATTCAGGGCATATTCGCCGAGCATGTCTTTGATGTACTGCTCGACGGTGTTGTAGGGCGAGGGCAGGTTTGAGGTGAAGAAGACATTGATGGTGAGAGGCTCCTTCAGGGTGGATACCACATCCCTGCTCACCTTGGAGAGCGAGTATACCTTGTTGGCAGTGAGATCGAGCCTGAAGAACAAGGTTGCGGCTACGAGGTTAATGAGCACAATAGCTGCGATGTAGACGGCAAATTTTCCATACCGCTTCTGTTTCATCATGGCCCTTCTCCTTATCGCTTTTCCTGCATGGTGAGGTTTGCGCCGTAGAGCGCAATAAAGATAATGCTGAGGAAATAGATCATGTCACGCGTGTCGATGATGCCCTTGGCGACATTCTCGAAATGGAACCCGGCCCCCAGATAATGGATAAAGGGGAGCATCGGCGCCGGGAAGAAAAAGAGCATCTTATCCACAAGGCTTAAAAGAAAGCAGATGACCATGCCAATGATGAATGCGATGATCTGGTTGCGGGTCGTGGCGGATGCGAAGATGCCGATGGCGCTGTAGGCGCTTCCCAGGAGCACTGCTCCGAAAAACCCGCCGATAACAGGGCCCCAGTCGATCTCGCCCATAAACGATGCCCAGATGGCATACGAAAGGGTGGGCGCCATCATGAGGACCACAAACGCCACACAGGCCAGAAACTTTCCCATGATCACGTCGGAAAGTCTCACCGGTAGCGTCAGCAGCATCTCAAAGCTGCCGATGTGCAGTTCCTCGGCAAAGAGCCTCATGGTGACGGCAGGTATCACGAATGGAAAGATGAGCGGCAGCATGGAAAAGAAGGTACGCAGGTTGGCCTGGTTCACGAGAAAAAAGGTGGAGAAGAAAAACCAGCCCGATATCAGCAGGAAGATGCAGATCACGATATAGGCGATCGGGGAGACGAAGTAGTCTTTGAGTTCCTTGGAGAAGATTTGCAGGGCCTTGGCCATTTTATTCCTCCCGAGTCAGCTCCCTGAAGATCTTCTCCAGGGACTTGCCTTCCTGACGGAGCTCCAGCAGGGTCCAGTCAGTGGCCTTGATTGCGCGGTAAATAGGCTCCCGAGGGTCATCCGTAGCGCTGGTGGTCAGCTTCAGCCTCAGCTCGCCCGCAGTAGGCGGCTCCTCATCGACACGGGAAACGCCTGATATGGTGGATATCAGCGCGCGGGCCTGAGGGAAGTCGGCACCCTTCAGTGACAGATAGATGGTCTTTTCCCGGCCTGTGCCCATCTTGAGCATCTCGGTGCTGCCGTCCGCCACGATCTTGCCCTTGTCGATGATGACGATGCGGTCGCATGTAGCCTCTGCCTCGCTTAAGATGTGCGTGGACAGGACAATGGTCTTGTCCTTGCCTATGGCGCGGATGATGTCGCGGATCTCCACGATCTGGTTCGGGTCAAGGCCCGAGGTCGGCTCGTCGAGCACGAGTATCTCAGGCTCGTCGATCATGGCGTGCGCAAGGCCTACCCGCTGCTTGAGTCCTTTGGAGAGCACTCCTATGGTCTTGTGCATGATCCCCTTCAGCCCGCACAGGTCAACCATTGCACGGATGCGGGTGTTTTTCTTCTCCCCTTCGAGTCCTCTCACTTTTGCCACATAGTCGAGATAATCATACACGAGCATGTTGTGGTAGAGCGGTGCGGACTCAGGGAGGTAGCCCATGAGCTTCTTGATCGAGAGCATGTCCTCGGCAGTGCTGAAGTCCTTTACCTTGATGCTGCCCGAAGAGGGCTCCAGATAGCCTGTGATCATGCGCAGCGTCGTTGTCTTGCCTGCACCGTTAGGGCCCAGCAGGCCCATGATCTCGCCCTTGTGTATGTCAAGGTCAATATTGTCCACTGCACAGAAATCGCCGTAAAATTTGGTGAGTTTTTCCATATGGATCATTACTGTTCCCCCTGTACCGATAAAGAACATGGGTGTTAAAAAGAAGCGTGCCCCGATGTTACTGGAGAACTCATAAAGAAGATTTTTCCGGCTTTGTCAATACTTCTATGAAATATGGGGAATGGCGAACGGCACACGATAACGGAATCATGAGATCGTTTTTCACCGCATGCCGTAAGCCGCAGGTCTTAAGCCCCACTATGATGTCTGCTCTGAAAAACTGATTGAGAACCCTCCGTTCAAGGTCTTTGTCTTTGAGGTTATTATCGTGAACACGCCGGCAGGATCTTCCTGCGTTTCGAAAATGATAAAGCTGTCATACACCACACCGCCCGGTTTCTTGTTCGTTTGGTCCGGCACGAACCCTGCACTGCTCAGTGTATCAACCCCGTTTAATGTATCTATCTCTTCTACAAAACCGTCAAGATGCACGGAACCGAACAAGAGGGTGTCCAACGAGTTGCTCGGATCGTTTTCCCAGTACCAGTTGTAAGTCCATTCGAAGCTGTCGCCTGGACCGGCCTTTTTATCCCCGTTTGTGTCAACCCATTGAAGTGTCCGGTCACCTTGATCCGGAATACCGCCTGGAGGGCTTCCGGGATGGGTATTCTTTGAAAATGCATCACCGGTTTGTGTATATGTCTGAGTTTGTTCAATGGTGCTCTTATTACTCTCGATAGTGAGGATGGAGTCCATGGAAGCAACCATCTGAGTCAACACGAGGTTGATGATGGATGCAGCCATAGATGCCTGCTGTTGCCATGTAGGGGCGCTTGATCCCAAGAGATCGTCGAGTTGATCCCAGGTAAAGAACACGGGTGATTCCGTATTGTGGCTTAGGTTCACACCACTTGAATCCCTCACGGTTACGGTCACTGAGCTTGTTGACCCGCTGCCTACCTCAATAACCTTGAATTCACCCTGGCTGGTGACCTTGCCCCCCACCGATTCGATGGGAGAGGTCACCTGGATGGTGAAGGTTCCCGAGGGGGCACTCCAGAATTGGGTTGTAACATTCAGGAGGGATGATTTTGCCAAGGTATAGGTACCGGTATCCGGTTCGTACGTTCCACTGAGCGGCACTAAACTGCCGAGAGTCGCATCATAAGGTTTTGCATTAATGGTGTATGTGATGGTGAATGGTTTGTGGTCATACGTATTATCGTCCAGGACGTTTAAATCATACGTATACACCGCCGAGGTCTGTTCCGGGCTCCCGTTCGAAGGGCTTTTATGTGAGCTGCTTCCGTGACAGGAGGCTGAAATCACACACACGAAAATAACTGCGACGGTCCCTGTCAGCTTTACGACATTATAGAGATGCCCCATGTAATTCCTCCTTCCATAAGAAACACTCGCGGCATCGGTATGCCTGCCACTATCAACAACTATCTCTAAAAACACTTTACCGTGAAGTACCAAGAGAAGTCAACGGCACGTGCATAGGGGTAATGTCGCACTTGAACATCAATGCCAACTATGGTCTATGATGTGATGAGTATCCCCTTGATGGGAGGTGGAACAGTGAATGCCTATGTCCTGAAGAGGATCCGGAGTCTATCAGAAACAAATGAACCCCTCGAACAGGCCATCCTCCCGGACCCTGTCCCGGGGAAAGGAGAGATCCTTATCAGAGTCAAGGTCTGCGGTGTCTGCCACACCGAGCTCGATGAAATCGAGGGCCGAACCCCGCCCCCACATCTGCCTATAGTGCTTGGCCATCAGGTGGTCGGTGAAATCGTCGGCCTTGGTGAAGGTGTTAAGCGGTTTTATGGTGGAGAGCGGGTAGGGGTGGGGTGGATCTTTTCCGCCTGCGGAGTCTGCCCGTTCTGTCTGAGCGGTCAGGAGAACCTCTGCAGTAAGTTTCGTGCAACAGGCCGCGATGTGAACGGCGGGTATGCCCAGTTCATGACCGTGACGGAAGGCTATGCTCATCCCATACCCGGTGTCTTCACCGATGCTGAGGCTGCCCCGCTTCTCTGTGCAGGCGCCATCGGATATCGCTCTCTCAGGCTCACAGGGCTGAAAGACGGACAGAACCTCGGGCTCACCGGGTTCGGGGCATCGGCCCATCTGGTGCTCATGATGGTGAAACATCAGTATCCCGAATCGAAGGTGTTTGTATTCGCCAGGAGCGCATCAGAGCGGGAGTTTGCACAAGAGCTGGGTGCCTCCTGGGTGGGGGATACCGAAGACAGGCCGCCCGAGAAGCTCCACAGCATCATTGACACCACACCTGTGTGGAAGCCCATTGTGGAGGGGCTTCACAACCTTGAGCCCGGGGGAAGGCTCGTGATCAATGCCATCCGCAAGGAGGACATGGACAAAGATTACCTGCTGAGGCTCGACTATCCCTTTCATCTCTGGATGGAGAAAGAGATCAAGAGTGTGGCGAATGTTACAAGGGCCGATATCAGCGACTTCCTAAGGCTTGCCTCAGAGATCCCCATCAGGCCGGAAGTCCGGGAGTACCCGCTTGAAGAGGCGAATACGGCCCTCTTGGAGCTCAAGCAGCGCAAAATCCGTGGAGCCAAGGTGCTCCGAATCAGCTGATATCAAAATCTTACCATAAGGGGGACACTGCCGTGGAATATGACAAAATCCTGAAGATACTCGCACCATGCGGTCTGAATTGCATGAAGTGCTTGTCTTATAAGGGAGGAGAGATCAAGGAAACAAGTAAGAGGCTCATGGAACTACTCGGCTCCTTTGAGAGCTATGCAGACCGGTTTTCATCTTTCAAACCGGTCTTTAAAGGCTATCCGCAATTCAAAGAGCTCCTGGAACATTTCTCCAGGTCGGATTGCTCGGGCTGCCGCAGCGGGGCATGCGGATACCCTGGGTGCATTGTTCTGAAATGCTCCCGGGGAAAGGAAAAGGACTTCTGTTTCCAATGTGACGAATTCCCCTGTGACAGGACCACCTTCGACCCTGACCTCAAGCGCAGGTGGATTGAGATGAACACGAGGATGAGGCATGTCGGGCTGGAGGTGTATTATGAGGAAACCAAGGACTTGCCGAGATATCGATAAGGGTTGAGCCACCTAAGGCTGATATAGAACATTTTTTGATCTATTGCCGTATACTTACGCCATATGGAATACAGGATATATCCATATGAGAAAAAGTCCTTTATTTTGTCTCGTAATTTTGATAATATATCTTTTGGTTGAATTGATGATTTTTTGTTGAAAGGAAGGTTTTCACATGCACAGCGCAGATACCCTCACTATTATCGAAGAAGCGCTTGAGAGCGAACGGCGCGAGGTAGCATTCTTCAAGCGCTTGTCCGAACGCATCAAAAGCCCGCTTGGGAAGGCAGTGTTCAGAGATTATGCCGACAAAGGCACGTTACACTACCAGAATTTGAAGGAACTTCATAAGCAGCTTTCCAGTAAGGGGAAAACTGCTGATCAGGCCCGGGTGGTAGAAGTCTCCCTCGGTGATCATGACGACTATGAAGAGAAGATCTCCGGGAGCATGGGCAAGGCCCTGGCAGATTTCGATGATCTGACGGCCATTGATATTGCAGCCAGGTTTGTCAGGAAGACCACTCGATTTTTGTCCAGGTCGTATGAGGCCCTCAAAGATCCTGTAGGCAAGGAGATGCTCAAGGAAATAGCACTCTCCGAGCAGGAGAATTTTATTCACCTCAAGAACATTGAGGAGTATCTGAAAGATCCTCAGGCATGGTTCAGGGAGGTGGAGCATCATGGGCTGGATGGGGCATAAGGCGTCATCGCAGTTATTTTCTAAGATTTAAGTTTCATTTCGTGGGCGCCATGCAGTCGGCCATTGCCTGAGGAATGGCCTTCATTACGAGATCAGTATTCGTATAGCCGTTTTTTCGCTGACTATTGAGTCTAAGACTTCCGGTTTTACGTTTTTCTATCATCCCCCCCTTACCTTTCTTATAAAAGACAGTATATTACGTACTGAATGGGGTTATAGATATGAGAGATCTTATCAGGTATCTGGCCGATTTTGAGTGCACGGCCGGGAACCTCTATGCAGATGCAGCCGCGTACTTCGACTCTGATCCGGCCCTGAGCTCATTTTTGAAGGACCTGGAGCAGGACGAGATCAGCCACTACGACATGATGAACCGAATCGACGATATGATCAGTGACAGACTCGAAGGCTTCCATCTAGATATCCTGATCAGCAGAAAAACTCAGGAGCAATTGGAGGCCCATGTCCTCAAATTTCGCGAGCGCCTGTCCCATGGAACACTTAATGAAGCAGCATTGTTCAATATCCTTGTTGACATCGAATATTCTGAGTGGAACGATATGTTTATTTATATCATCGACACCATGAAAGACTTAAGCCTTGAATTTCAGCACACGGCTGCCCTCCTTGAGGCCCATAAGCGCAAAATTGAGAAGTGTCTTGAGGAAAGACCCGGTATGGGCCAGATCCTCAACCGGTTAAAGGAGATAAGACATGTATGGGATGAACGTGTGCTTATTATTGATGATGATCCGGCCCTTTTGAAGCTGTTCTATTCTTTCTTGCGGAAAAGGTATGGCGTGGATTCCGCCATGGACGGTAATGAGGCCCTCCGGAAGCTTACAAGTCAGTATTATGATGTTATTGTCTCAGACATAACCTTGCCCGAACTCAGCGGCATAGAGGTCTATCGGGAGGCCCTCAAGCGCGATCAGACTATCACAAGGCGATTTATCTTTTTCACCGGCGATCTTTCCCCTGAATACAAGAAGTTTTTTGAACAGGAAGGTCTCGAATATCTCTATAAGCCGGTCTCCCTTGAGGTCATCGAGGAGAAGATACAGGAGATCCTGGGCAGGGGCGATGCCGCACCTGCAGCCTGAGGATCTTTCTTCAATCCTTCTTATGCCATTAATGTAACCTGGTATCAGCTCGTCGTTGCGTAACAAACACGATATGACTATAGTAAGACGTATATGATGCCTTAGACATTTACGAAAAACCGTATAAGGACATTGTCAAGATCTTGTGAGGAGGGCATGGGATGGTTACAACTCTAGCAGATCAGGACCGGAAAAACATCTGGAAAGTCATCAAAGTGGTGCCTGAAAACCATGACACCAACTCCCTTTACCTCGAAGGAGACGACCATGGATTTATAGGCAGAAAGGCAGGTCAGTATGTCTCTATCAGGATCATGAGGCCTGACGGCTGGAGTGAGCCGCATCCGTTTACGATCTCCGGCGCTCCGGAAGATACCCTGCTCCGACTGACTATTAAGAAGGAGGGCAAATTCACTTCGGCCATTCCTGAACTGCAGCCGGGGGCTTTCGTGAAGTGCATGGGTCCGTTGGGGGTATTCTGCAGGGATATCGATGCAAAGCCTGTAATCGTCATGATCGCCGGTGGTGTGGGTATTACTCCTTTCTTGAGCGTGCTGAGGCATTTCAAAAATATCAAGGCAGGTAATTCCGTATCACTCTTCTGGGCGAACAAAACAATAGAAGACGTCTTCTGTTCGGAAGAGATCAAGCAGATGAGCCAAAATCTCAACCTCAAAGTTGTTCACTGCCTGAGCCGTGATGAGGATGTGGCCAGGTATGTTCAGCAACAGTATCCCCATGTGGTCTACGAGAAGGGGCGCTTAACCGAAGATATCCTCAAGAGGCATGGAGTCACAAAGGATGCTTCTGTTTATCTGTGTGGGCCGCCCCCCATGATGGAATCCGCCCTGAACGACCTTCAGAAGGTGGGTGTGGAGCCGGCTTCCGTAGAGCGGGAGAAATTCAGCTGGTAGAGAGTTGATGATAAGGTAGTGTAACAGATGAGAAAAGTTCTCTTTGTCTGTGTCCACAACAGCGGACGGAGCCAGATGGCAGAAGCCTGGCTGAACCACCTCTGCAACGAAAGGTTCTTGGCGGAGAGCGCAGGCATTACCCCGGCCAGGGCGGTCAATCCACAGGTAGTCAAGGTAATGCAGGAATCTGATATCGATATTTCAGGCAAGATACCCAGGAGCGTTTTCGATGTCTATAAATCGGGCGAGATGTTCTCCTACATCGTCACCGTATGCGACCAGGCAAGTGCCGAACAATGCCCTGTGTTTCTCGGGCTCATAAAGCAGCTCCATTGGAGCTTCCCCGACCCGTCAAAAATAACAGGCACGGAAGATGAGATTCTCGAAGGAGTAAGGCGGATAAGGGATTCTATCCGAGATAAGATTCTCTCCTGGTGCGGTGAGGTAACCGAGGCAGAGGACCCCCTGTAAAAATTCACAAAAGAAGGATTGATTTATTTTTCTCCCAAGATAATCCCCACCGGGCAATGGTCGGAGCCCATGACATCCTTGAGGATAAAGGCATCCTTGAGTCTGGACTTAAGCGCCGTGGAGATGCAGAAGTAGTCTATGCGCCACCCGATGTTCTTGGCCCTCGCATGAAACCGATATGTCCACCAGGTGTACTGGCCCGGCTCCTTGTTGAATTCGCGGAAGGTATCTATGAAGCCGCCTTCAATATACCTGTCGAATCCGCTCCTCTCCTCGACGGTGAAGCCGGGATTGCGCTCATTGGACTTCGGGTTCTTGAGGTCAATCGCCTTATGAGCCACATTGAGGTCGCCGCAGAATATCACGGGCTTTTTTTGTTCGAGTTTTTTTAGAAAAGACAGGAAATCCGCATCCCATTTCTGCCGGTAATCAAGGCGTACAAGTTCATGCCGGGCATTCGGCGTGTAGACGTTTACAAGATAATAATCCTTTAAATCAAGGGTGATAATGCGGCCTTCGTTGTCATGCTCGTCCATGCCTAACCCATAGGATACGGATTCGGGCATGGTCCTGCTGAAAACGGCCACGCCGGAGTATCCCCTCTTCTTTGCACTGCTGAAGTACTGGTGATAGCCGTCAAGGGGAACATTGATCTCATGCTGAGATACGCGTGTTTCCTGAAGGCAGAGGATGTCCGGGTTCATGGTTCCAACACGTTCCAGAAAGTTGTTTTTGAGGGCCGCCCTTAAACCATTTACGTTCCATGAGATCAGTCTCATATGAATGTCCTTGATCGTATTATTCTATGAATCCACTATACCAGAGTTGCCGGCCCTCTCAAGTGTTGTTCTCTATGATAAAAAATCTTTGACAGCACCGCTACCTTTCGGTTACGTCTTTACCATGTCGACAAACAGGCCTCGTACGGACCCGGAGCATGAACTTGAGAAGATATTTGCCGAAATCACGGATTACCGTGAGATGATTACATTCTTTGAGGAAATCTTTACCCCGAAAGAGCTTCGTGATCTTATCTTGAGATGGCAACTCCTCAAGGAGCTTCATGAGGGCCATACCCAAAGGAGCATAGCTTCACGGTACAGGATCAGCCTATGCAAGATCACCAGGGGTTCCAAGATCCTCAAGAAAAAGAACGCTACCACCAAGAAGATCCTTGATGCCCGTTATAACAAGGGTTATAAATCCGGACGGGAGGGGTAATCCATTAACCTCTCCCGGTGCATTGTTCAACACAATTTTAGGAGAAATCTCCAGCGTCCTTCGCGGTACTTTTTGACTTTTCCTCTCAGGCACTTAAATTATGAGGTAATACTTCATGAACAAAGGTGCATCAGCCAAATCCTTAACCGCAATGTTTTCATAGGGAGGTAAAGGTATCATGGGAAAAGTGATCGGTGAGAGATTTCAGCAGGAAACCAAGTATGATCGTTGGCGAATGCCTGAATGTACAATTGATTGGAACAGAAAACCCGATCCATACAAGGAATATCTTGATGCGAAAAAGGTTGTGCTTGAGAAACCCCAAAAGTGTGGAGACATGAGTCTGTATGAGGCGATCTTAAGAAGGAAGAGTCTTCGCCGCTTCGTTGAGGTGCCCATCGGCCCGGATATCGTTTCAGCCCTCCTATGGGCATCAAGCGGCATACAGCGCAAGGAAATGGGCTTCGAATTCCGTACGGCACCTTCTGCAGGAGGATTGTACCCCATCGAGACCTATATCGTTGTTCACAGGGTGGAAGGTCTTGATCAGGGAGTATACCATTATAATGTCAGACACCATGCCGTGGAGGAGATGAAAAAAGGTGATTTCCGGCCCCACATTGCCCAGGCGGCGCTGGGACAGCTCATGTGTGCCCAGGCTGCAATCGTGATCATTTGGACCGCAGTATTCAACAGGTCCAAGTGGAAATACAAGCAACGTGCATACCGGTATGTGTATCTGGATGTGGGGCATATGGCCCAGAACCTCGCACTTGCCGCCACGAGTATCGGTCTTGGAAGCTGCCAGGTGGGGGCGCTCTTTGATGATGAGGTGAATGAGATCCTTGGCCTTGACGGTATCAGTGAGAGTGTCCTGTACATGAGCGTGGTAGGTCAGACCGGGCTTATTGTCTGATTCTGAAAATGAGGTAAATAATTCTCTCATAACCTGGTTTTTAGAGCCATATAAAAAAGCCTCGGGCACATTTCAAGCGAGGGTCTATGGGAATAATCCCTTTGAAATGACATCCCAAGGCTTGTCCTATATGATAAGAACCATAAGGGCTAAGTCAAGGGACGAGGGTCTTTGTTTTATCTGTTTTATAATCAATAATAACAAATAATTACAACGAATTTCTGTATTTAATGTTGTATGTTGAAATCACTGGTCTTTGCGCAGCAGAGGCAATTTCTGTAAATTTTAATGTTTTAATGGATTTTCCCCGATATGAAGATCAATTACTATGTATGAATTATTATGGAGGCCTTTGTGGATCATGTAACACTGCCCAATCTGATGGGTGCATTAGAGGCAGTGTATCAGAATCTCCGTATTCCGGACATCCTCCCTTTCAGTTTCAATCTGCATGGGGACATGTCCCAGGATGAGTTGGATAGTGCACTAAGCATGGGTAATCTCTTGCGCTGTAGTCGATGTCTTGACCCCGGGGTGATGTAAAATTGGCCAACAAGCTCACACAAAGAGATCTCGCAGACAAAATCGCCGAACTCTCAAAGACGTCATGTGATGATCTTACCATGTTTGGCGAGATCTACAACAGTGTAAACGAGTTTATCTTTGAGCATGATCTCGATGGCGTCTTTTTAGGCATTTGTCCGCGTTTTGTGGGGTTCCTCGGCTACAACAGGGAAGAGATGATAGGATTGAATGTAAAGAGCATGCTGCCTGAGAAGTATCAGGATCAATTTCACGAATACATCAGCAGGGTGGTTGAAAACGGCCGTGATGAGGGGCTCATCCAGCTTGTTGCGAAGACAGGCCGGAAGCGAATCGTAGAGCACAAGAATCATCTTGCCGTGCATCCCGACGGAACCAAGACAATCCAGGGCATTGCCCGGGATGTCACGGATGTACTGGAAACGGAACAGGCCCTTATTGAAAGCGAGATCAGGTTCCGATCCATCCTTGATTCCATCGAGGACGGATATTTCGAAGTCGATCTCGGGGGCAGTTTCACCTTCTTCAACGATATCATCCCAAATCAGCTCGGGTATACATACGATGAATGTATCGGGCTCAACTATAAGAAATATTTGGATGATGCCAATGCAAAGCGTGTATTTGAAACATTTAGCAATGTCTTTCTCACAGGTACCCCCACAAAATCACTTGATTGGGAACTTATCAAGAAAGACGGGACAACGATGTACGTCGAATCATCCGTTTCTCTGCAAAAAGACAGGGACGGCAATCCTATAGGCTTCTGCGGCATCGTGCGGGATTGTTCAGCGCGTAAGAAAACAGAACAAGAGCTTGCATATCTGGCATATCACGATCCCCTCACAGGGCTGCATAACCGCAAGTCCTTTCTCGAGAAGCTTGACGAAGTGATCATGGAGGCCAGACGGTATGAACATTACCGGTCAATTCTGTTCATCGACCTGGATCACTTCAAGAAGGTGAATGATGTCTACGGTCACGAGATCGGTGATAAGCTGCTTATGCAGGTCTCTGCGCGCTTGAATGAGATCCTTCGTGATACGGATTACATAAGCAGGCTGGGTGGAGACGAATTCACCATCATCCTTGGCGATATTGTAAGGCCGAATCTTGATAAGGTAGCTTCCAGGATTCTGAAATGTTTATCCAAGCCATATATCATCCAGGGCATTAAGATCGATTTCGTGACGCCCAGCATTGGGGCAAGCACCTATCCTGATGACGGAAGTGATGCGGAGACCCTCCTGAAACACTCTGACAGTGCCATGTACAAGGCAAAGGAAAAACGTAATTGCTTTTTTTCCTACAGCAATGCATGTACGAACGTTCAAGGGCTTCGGGTCAGGAAGGCCCGTTGATATAATTATTTCTTAGAAGTAGATAGTCCGGATTTCCTTATGGGCCAAGAGGAGTGCTTTTCAGTTGATCTCTTGAAATTTGACCTGTTTTAGGCTATGGTGCGCGCCAAACCGTCGGCTCAATACTAGCGGAATCGGACATATAAGAGAGTATTACGTGAGATTGGATCCCTGTATGAAGCATAAGATGGTCCGCAAAACGGTCCGGGAGTTTTCCGAGGCGGAGCTCGGACCCATTGCGCACGAGATGGACAGGGATGCCCGTTTCCCCTGGGAAGTTGTGGAGAAGATGCGGCCTCTGAACTTCTTCGGACTGCAAGTTCCTAAAGAATACGGCGGTGCAGATCTCGACAGCATCAGCTATTCCATTGTCGTTGAAGAGATCTCTCGTGTCAGCGGCGCTATGGGGCTGTGCGTGACCGTTCACAACAGTGTGGGCATCTATCCCATCCTGCGCTTCGGCACGGATGAACAGAAGAAGCGCTTTGTTCCTAGGCTTGCAAGCGGCGAATGCATCGGTGCCTTTTGCCTGACCGAGGCGAATGCAGGATCGGATGCATCAGGTGTTGAGACCCATGCGGTGTCCTTGGGGGATGGATACATCATCAACGGCACCAAGATCTTCGTAACCAATGGGGGTGTATGCTCGCTGCCGCTCATCTTTGCCGTGACCAATGCAGCTGATTCTGCACGCAGCGCCGGTGTGTTCATTCTGGAAAGTGACATGGCCGGTTATTCGGTAGGTGAAATTGAAGACCTCTGCGGTATGCGGGCAAACCCGGTATCCTCGCTGTTCTTCGAGGACTGTCGGGTCCCGCAGGAGAACCTTCTGGGAAAGGTCGGAGACGGTATCAAGATAGCTCTCGCTACCCTTGACACGGGCCGCATCGGGATCGCAGCCCAGGCCGTCGGCATCGCCCAGGCCGCCTTTGAGGCCTCGGTAAAATATTCCAAGGAGCGTCAGCAGTTCAGGAAGCCTATTGCAGCATTCCAATCCATTCAGAACATGCTGGCAGACATGGCCACCGAGATTGACGCGGCGCGGCTCCTGGTTTACCGGGTTTGCGCCTTGAAGGACGCCGGGAAACCATTCGGCAAGGAGGCTGCCATGGCAAAGCTCTACAGCAGCACCGTGAGCTCTTCCGTGACCGGCAGGGCGGTGCAGATCCATGGGGGATACGGTTATAGCAAAGAATATGATGTAGAGCGATATTTCAGGGATGCCAAAGTCACTGAGATATACGAGGGCACCAGTGAGATACAGCGTCTGGTCATTTCCCGTTCAGTGCTTAATGAACTGACATGAAACAAGGATGCACACCATGATTAGGATGATCGTATGCATCAAGCAGGTTCCCATGGCGAGCGAGCTGCCCTGGGATGCGAAGACCGGAACGTTAAAGCGGGAACTTGCCGACGGCATGATGAACCCCGCATGCAAACACGCCCTTGAAGCCGCACTTACCTTGAAAAGCCGCTATGGCGGGAATGTCGCCGCCATCACCATGGGGCCGCCCATGGCTGAAGAGATCCTGAGAGAGGCCATTGCCATGGGCGCAGACCGTTGCCTCATGCTTTCGGACCCGGCCATGGCAGGAGCGGATACCCTTGTCACATCCTATACCCTGGCAAAAGCAATTGAGATTTTCAGCCCTGATTTCGACCTTATCCTGACCGGATGCCATACGACGGACAGCGAGACAGCCCAGGTAGGGCCCCAGCTGGCTGAAGAGTTGGATATCCCCGTGCTGACATACGTCGACAGCATGGACCTGAAGGACAATACCATACGGATCAAACGGTTATCCGACAACTTTCTTGAGACCCTGGAGGCTGACCTGCCCTGTCTGGTAACGGTGAACACCCAGCATTTCCAGCCGCGATACGTGACACTTTCCGGTTTGCAGGACGCCTTCGAAGATCACAACATCCTCACGGTGAGCGCATCCGACCTGGCTCTGGATCCGGCCTCCATAGGCATCAATGGTTCTCCCACCAGGATCATTGATGTATATGCCCCCAGGGCAGAAAAGGAAAACATCGTGTTAAAAGGGGCTCCGAAGAAGATTGTTGAGGAGCTCTTCGATCGCTTTGAATCCAGGATAGGTGGTGTCATCAAGAAAGATTTGAAGAGGGAAGGCTAAGCATACCATGGAAGAGCGTGTACCGGAGATCTGGGTATTCGGAGACTACCGTAATTATTTCCAGAACCGGGTTACCCTGCAGCTCCTTTCAAGGGCCACCGACCTTGCCGCCCAATTACACGCATCCGTGTGCGCAACCGTATTCGGCCATCAGGTTGACGAATGGGTGGGAGAATACATCGCCCATGGCGCAAAGAAGATTTATGTGGTGGAAGACGAGTCCCTGAAGGACTATTCCACAGATCTCTATGTCACGCTTATGGAGCGTCTGGCCAGGGAATACACTCCGGAGATCATCCTGGTGGGGGCCACGACGTTCGGCAGGGAGTTCGCACCCAGGGTTGCAAAGCGTCTTGGTACAGGGCTGACCGCCGATTGTGTGGGCTTGGATATCAACAAGGATGGGCTGCTTGTACAGACGGCACCTGCCTTTGGCGGGAATCTTCTCGCCAGGATAATCACACCCGAGAAACGGCCCCAGATGGCAACCGTGAGACCCGGTATCTTCCAGGAGATCCCCCATAATTACCAAGCGACAGGGGAGGTTGTCATGATCCCGCTTCCCGACGACCTTCCCAGGGACCGTGTCCGCCTCATCAGCTCAGAGCGCAAGCCTCCCACCATCCAGAAGCTCGAGGATGCAGCAGTGGTGGTCTGCGGCGGCAGAGGCATGGCCGGGAAGAACAAATTCAGAAACCTCTATGAGCTTGCACGGCTCCTGGGCGGCGAGGTGGGGGCCACCAGGCCTGTTGTTTATTCCAAGTGGGCGGACGATGAAGCGCTTGTGGGCCAGGCCGACAAGCATATCAGGCCCAAAGTCCTTTTTTCCTTCGGTATTAGCGGTGCAATCCAGCATACTGCAGGCATCATCGATGCCGGGTTCATCATTGCAGTCAACAAGAATCCCAATGCCGCCATGATGAAGATGGCGGATGTGGCCATCACGGCGGACGCGAACCAGGTCTGTCTCGCACTCGTCAAAGAGCTCAAGAAGAGGCTCAGGGGATAATTCAATTGTCAACAAATCTGATAATGTCTGCTCATCCATCATAACCGGACCGGTTCAGTCCGGAAAGAACACTATCTATCTGTTTAAGCCCAAGGACACCACAGGTATACTTTTTCCAACTGATGATTTATTGCAGAAATCATCAATATGGCCAAAGCGACGATTTTGGCACGTGATCATCAGTTCATTGGCTTTAAATATAGTTCTTCCAGGTTAAGCGTACTTGTGATAAAATAGTATAACTACCTGTAGTTCACAAATTGTCAATATCGGCGGAGATGCAGGATTTCAGCGGTAATAACAAAAATATTTTATTTGTCACAAATTATTACGGTTCCAAGCCATAATTTCAGATATTGTCAAGTCATTGAAAATTGTCGGTTTTCTTTACATATTTCATTTTGCTTGTTTCTATTTCACAACTCACTGAAATTGCTTTTTAAATTTGTTTCGATCCTTCGATGAATAAACGAGATTGTTTTAGAGTTATGTCGGAAACTCTTACACTTTTGGTTTCTCTTTAAAATGATGAAACTTAATCATCAATAAATTATATTACTTGTATATTTGGAATGAAAGTTGCTTTATTTTAAAACGTCTTGGTTTTTTAAGAAAAATAATTATAGAGGAGGTGAGTATGAAGAAGATATTCTTAAGCACAGTCATTTTTTGCACAATCATTTGTATTGGATGGGCCGGACAGGCGAATGCCTCTGTCGTGATCAACAACAGCTATTCAGGCTGGTATGACGACAGCGGCAACCATTCCTACAGTAATGAAAACTATTACTCGGGGAGCCATTTTGGCCCACAGTTAAATGACTTCTTTGTGTTCGGCCTGAGTGGATTTTCCGGACCCGTGTCGGCTGCTACGTTTAACGTGTACTCGTATGGCATATCGGTACCCGGCACTTACACCATCTACGGAACGTCTTTGAACACGTCGGTTGAAAATGATAACACGGGCAATGTTGCAATGTACAACGCTCTCACTTCAGGACCAGCGATCGGTTCGATCTCAGTCGGAACGGGCGACGCCAATTCGTGGCTCGCGATTTCGCTCAATAACGCAGGACTGTCATGGTTACAGGCCAATGAGGGCAACTCGGTTGTGTTGGGTGGATCATTCCCTCAGCCAAACACTGGCGATGATCTCTACCTTTTTGGCTTCAGTAACTTTAACCCCGACAACAATCTCACGATCAATGCCAATGCGAATTCGCCAGTCCCTGAACCCGCCACCATGCTGCTTCTTAGCTCTGGCTTGGTTGGGCTGGCAGGGCTCAGAAAGAAGCTGAAAGGATAACTTTTCATTTTTAAAATGATAAAAGCAGGGTCAATCTCAGGCCCTGCTTTTTATTTCATCCTAAGTAAACTCAAGAGTGTTGATTCCTGCGATAAATGATTGGTTCCACAAGTTCTGAGAAACTGATGATCTTCTGCCAAGATCTCCCAATAAAGAGGGGGCACGTTCCGTACTCTTCTCTATCGATTCAGTACAATGGTTGTTTGTATGCACCAGGAGAGTGAGAGCCCCCTTATGAAAAAGGGGGCGGTATGGGTTGATATGATTATCCGAAGAGCTTTGCAGCAATCGTTGCTACATGCTTCCCCTGGTAGCGTGCCCCGGTGAGCTCGTGCGTGCTCGGCATTCTGCTGCCGTCACCGCCTGCAATAGTTGATGCACCGTAGGGTGAACACCCGGTGATCTCATGGATATCCATTTGCAGATCAAAGCTATATGGCAGTCCCACGATAATCATCCCGAGGTGGAGCAGGGTTGTGTGAAAACTCAGGATAGTCGATTCCTGGCCGCCATGTTGGGTAGCCGAGCTCGTGAATACGCTTCCTACCTTTCCCACCAGTGCGTTCTTTGACCAGAGCTGGCCTGTTGCATCGAGGAACTGCCTCATCTGGCCGCACATATTGCCGTATCTCGTCGGGGCTCCGAAGATGATGGCATCATAGGAGGCGAGCTCGCCGACCGTGCAGACCGGGATATGGGCAAATGCCTTGCGGGCCTCCAGGGCACCCATCTTTCCAAGCACCTCATCGCTCAGAGTCTCCGGCACCTGTTTCAAGTCCACCACCGCCCCTGCCACCTCTTGTGCGCCTTTCACAGCGGCCTGCGCCATCTGGTAGATATGTCCGTACATGGAATAGAATAAAACCAGCGCCTTCATGCGTATTCCCCCTTTGCATTATTCGATGACCAACGATCCAACAAGTGAGACGTCATGGTCATTGAATATACTAAGTCCGGAAATAATGAATTCAAGTAGAGTTCTTTTATTTTTCCCGAGGCATGGAGTTGATGATAAGAAAGCTTAAGCTTGTTTAGAAGCCCTGGCGAGCCTATGGTAATGGACATGAAGAAAAAGATTCTGATATCCCTTATATTGATAGGGGCCATTGCGATCTTTTACTCATTTGATCTCCAGCGTTTTCTGACCCTCAAAAGCCTCAAGGAAAACAGACAGACCCTGATGCTTACCTATCAGACCCACAGAACGCCCTTTATCATAGGGTTCATCCTCATATATACCACACAGACCGCACTATCCCTTCCCGGGGCCGCTATCCTGACCCTGGCGGGAGGCGCCATATTCGGTGCCGTAATGGGGACCATCTGGGTCAATATCGGAGCAACCACAGGTGCCTTGCTGGCCTTTCTTCTGGCCCGCACATTGTTAAGGGACTGGGTTTTGAAGCAATTCGGCCAAAGAATGCTTTCACTCGATAACGGACTCAATGAGAACGGACTATCCTACCTATTGTTCTTAAGACTCGTGCCGCTCTTTCCCTTCTTCCTTGTGAATCTCGCCTGCGGGGTTACGGGTCTTTCAATAAAGACATACCTCATAGGGACCATGATAGGCATCCTGCCCGGGAGCTTTATCTATGCCAATGCCGGGGCAAGCTTGGCATCCATAGAGAGCATTAGCCAGGTTGCGAGCATGCGGGTTCTCGTCTCCCTTGCATTGCTTGGCCTTTTTGCATTGATCCCTGCCATGTATCGCAGAGTAGAGTCAAGGAGATCTAAAGCCCAAAAAATAAAACAGGGTTGATGCCATGGATGCACTCCTGCTCGCGGTGCGGGACACAGATAAGATGGTATATAGGTGCAGTCCAAGGAAAAATAGTTTTCCAATCACTTTATCAACCGTCACAACCTTCTTCTCTCTAGAAATGGCATTCAATCTATGCTACACAGGAAACCCTTGCCAACCTTGGCGGGGGTATGCTTTTTAAGCCGGGGCGGCACACGATATCAGGTGAAAGGAGTAGCAATGGCGTCCAAGTTGATGAAAGTTAGGGAAGATCAGAAGGCGCACTGGGAGCTCAAGCTGAAACAGCGCCTTGATGTCCTGAAGGGCAATGGCACAAGCGATAGTCGGATCGATAAGGACACCGTGGTCCGCAAGATCAAGGCCAAGATCAAGGAAACTGCATCCAGGATCAGGGCGATCATCGCCAAAGATGAAAAGATCAAGGAAATGGCCACGATTAAAGAGGAAAAAAAGGCGGCCCCGGTAATAAAGGAAAAGACAAAGAAAGAGCTCTCAGAGGCCCAGGCCCCGAAGAAGGAAAAGAAGGCCAAGGCAGAAAAGGGACCGAAAGAGCCCAAGGCCGAAAAGGCGCCAAAGGCCGAGAAGGAACCCAAGGCCGAGAAGGAACCCAAGGCCGAGAAAGAGCCAAAGGCCGAGAAGGAACCCAAGGCCGAGAAAGAGCCAAAGGCCGAGAAGGAACCCAAGGCTGAGAAAGAGCCAAAGGCCGAGAAGGAACCCAAGGCCGAGAAGAAGCCCAAGACAAAAGAACCCAAGGCTGAACCTGAAGCAGCCAAGGCAGAGCCCAAAGAGACTCCTTCGGAATCATAACCATATAGTCAGTACTTGCCCATGCCAGGCCTGTCCCGGTACCGATAAGGGCTGTCCTTGTCGGACCGGGTCAGGCCGAAATCATATTGTGTTGTGCATCCGACTCATACAAGGATGATCGTCATTCCAGGGTCAAGGTCATTCATAATTACCCCCTGTTCGAATATATCGTTTCTCTGTGCCGGATGAATGAACTGTTCGTGACAGAGGCATGGATCACTCGTATGATTTATGGTAATCAATGGTAATCCATTTCCAGGAATATAAAATGAGCTGCGAAACAAAGGATTTATTAACTGTTAAAGAGGCATCAGATCTTCTCAACATCAATGAAAAGAAGCTTTATGCCCTTGTGAAGGATGGCAAGCTTCCCGGCACCAAGGTTACGGGCAAGTGGCTTTTCCCAAAGTCCGAGTTGGAAGAGTTTATTAAGGGCAAGGCCCGGGAGGCGGTCAGGGGATCCTTCTGGGAATCGCTCGTCAACAAGAAGGTGCTTCTTGTGTGCGGTTCAGACGATCCGGTCATCCCCATAGCCCAGGGACATTTCCACAAGATGTATCCGGAATACCTCATGTTCTCTTCGATCGTTGGGAGCAGGGAAGGGATCAGGCTCCTGAAAGACGGCTTCTGCACTATTGCGGTGAGCCATCTCTATGATCATGTGCAAGAAGACTTCAACTTTCCCTGTATACGTGAGTATTTTCATGATCCCGATGATCTGGTAGTGATCAACCTCTTTCACAGGACCCTGGGATTTGTATCGAGAGATGTTGCCATACAATCCTTTCAAGAGTGTGTTGATCATGGGCTTCGTTTTATCAACCGACAGGAAGGCTCGGGTGTCAGGGCTCTTGTAGAGCATCTCATCACGGCTGAAGGGATAGAGCCCACAGACCTTGCAGGATATGATACTCAGGTATTCACACACTATGACGTGGTGAGATCCGTTACAACAGGCCAATCGGATGTGGGCATTGCATCTGAATCGGTATCCGTGGGATCGCGCCTCGTATTCTTCCCTGTCTTTGAAGAGCGATTCGACATGGTCGTAAAGAAAGAGATATTTTTCGATAAAAATGTCCAGGCATTTGTCGAGTTCATTAGGTCGGAACCGTTTAGAAATCTGCTGAAGGTAATGAAAGGATACAACGACCGTGAGACGGGAAAGGTTATGTATCCGATTGGGTAACAATAACGAAGCCATGGCCTTTGTGAGCTGGCTCGTAGATCCGGACAAGGGACAGAAGATCATTGAGACTTTCGGCAAGGGCACATACGGCATGCCGCTGTTCTTCCCCGAATCCAGGGCTTGGAAAGAGAAGCACAAGAATCAGTAAGGACAATCCATGTGAGAGGAGTATATCATGAAGATGCGTTATCTTTTGTATGCAGGGATCTTGGCATTGTGTCTGGCTGCTGTGTTCGCGGGCACCCCGGCAGTGGCGGCCTCGGTTCAGAAGAACCTCATCCTGGCAACCACTACAAGCACCCAGGACACGGGTTTGCTGGATGTCCTCACACCGCTCTTCGAGAAGAAGACAGGCTTCTTTGTCAAGACCATTGCCGTAGGGTCCGGCCAAGCCATGGCCATGGGCGCCAAGGGCGAGGCCGATGTCCTGCTCGTACACTCTCCTGCCGCTGAAAAGAAGTTCATGGCAGAGGGCAACGGCGTTAACCGTATGCTGGTCATGCACAACGACTTCGTCATTGTCGGCCCGCCGTCCGACCCGGCCGGGATCAAGGGCATGAAATCCGCTGCCGAGGCCTTCAAGCAAATAGCGGCCAAGGGTGCCGTATTCATGTCCCGGGGCGATAACTCGGGCACGAATGCCAAGGAGAAGGATATCTGGAAGGCTGCCATGATCAACCCCGAGGGACAGAAGTTCTACCAGCAGACCGGGCTCGGCATGGGCCAGACCCTGAGCGTGTCGGCTGAGAAGAAGACCTATACCTTGACTGACCGAGGGACCTACCTGTCACTCAAGAAGAACCTCGGCCTGGACATCCTTGTGGAGGGAGATAAGGTCTTGTTGAACATCTACCACGTCATAGTGGTGAATCCTGCCAAGTGGCCAAAGGTTAACATACATGCCGCCAGGGCCTTCGATGAATTCATGGTCGGCAAAGAGGTCCAGGAAATCATAGCCAAGTTCGGCATGGACAAGTACGGAAGCCCGCTGTTCTTCCCGGATGCAGGCAAGCCGGAGTTCGAGTAGGACCGATGTCATTCGAGCCGGGCATGGCTTGCCATGCACGGCGATTCATTCTCCAGCAGTCAGCAGCGGAGAGGAGACTGGTGGTGATGAAGGGACGGGGGTAGGTGCATGGATCTGATCTTAGAAGGCATCAGGAAGGCGATCTGGCTCCTGGTCACATTGGATCGCGAGGTGCTCGGGATAACGTGGCTGTCGCTCGAGGTCTCGGGTCTGGCCACCTTCATAAGCCTCTCCATCGGCATATCAACAGGCACACTGGTGGCCCTGACCCGCTTCCCAGGTCGCAGGTTCATCGTGAGCCTCATCAATACCGGCATGGGAATGCCTCCGGTCGTGGTGGGGCTTTTCGTAACAATCCTCTTATGGCGCAATGGTCCGCTCGGGATGTTGGAGCTCCTCTATACTCCCACTGCCATTGTGATCGCCCAGATCGTCATCGCCACACCCATTGTGGCCGGGATCTCACTGGCCTCCATCCAGAAGCTCCCGGAAGGCTTGCGGCTCCAGATACTCTCGCTGGGCGCCACGCGGTTCCAGATGATCTGGATGCTCATCAAGGAGGCAAGGCTGCCGCTCCTGGCAGCGGTGATGGCGGGGTTCGGGGGGGTCATCTCGGAAGTCGGGGCCTCGATCATGGTAGGCGGCAACATAAAGGGCTATACGCGGGTTCTGACAACGGCCACGGTCATGGAAACAGGACGGGGCAACTTCGACATCGCCATTGCGCTCGGGGTGATCCTGCTGTTCTTATGCTTCTCTATCAATGCCGTCTTTACGGGCATCCAGCAGCGGGAACGGCCGCGATGAGCGAGAACATCCTCGATGTCCGCAATCTGCAGGTCAGCCGGGGCGGGGTTCCCGTGCTTGACATACCGGAACTAACGGTCAAGGCCGGGGAATTCCTCTCGATCATCGGTCCGAACGGGACCGGAAAATCCACACTCCTGTTAAGCCTGGCCGGTCTTATACGATTCGAGCATGGAGGGCTCAGCTTTCACGGCCGGCCCGTGAAAAACGGGGCCGAACTCCTTGCATACAGAAGGCGCCTGGCCATGGTGTTCCAGGAGCCGCTGCTCTTCGATTCCACCGTATATGACAATGTGGCCTCGGGGTTGAAGATCAGAAGAATAGGGCGTTCCCGGACCCGGCCGTTAGTGGAGGAGCACCTTGCATTGTTCGGGATCGGGCATCTTGCCTCACGATCGGCGTGCAAGATCTCCGGTGGTGAGGCGCAACGCACAAGCCTGGCCAGGGCCTTTGCCACGGACCCGGAAATGATCTTCTTGGACGAGCCCTTTGCATCCCTCGACCCCCCGACAAAGGAATCCATTATCGAGGATCTCGGTCATGCCATGCGTGTAAAGCACACCACCGCGATCATGGCCTCTCATGACCGCATGGATGCCTTGCGGCTATCAAAGCGCATTGCCGTGATGGATGGAGGAAGGATCATCCAGATCGGACCCCCGGCCGAGGTGATGAACCACCCGATCAATGAGACGGTGGCCGTATTCGTGGGGATCGAGACCATGCTCGAGGGTAAGGTGGCAGGGTCTTCCGGGGGTGTGCTCAAGGTGAAGATCAATGGTTGTGACATCTTTGCTGTAGGGGCATTTGCACCCGGGGAGCAGGTCATGTGTTTCATACGACCTGAGCACGTGATGATATTCCCCGGTGACCACCCACCGGATTCCAGTGCCCGCAATATCTTTACGGGCAAGGTCATAAAAGTCCAGCCCATCGGGCTGTTCTTCAAGATACAGATCGACTGCGGCTTCCTGCTCAGCGCCTATGTAACCCCGCAGGCAATGGATGATCTCCATGTGGAGGCCGGCATGCAGGCGATCGCTGCATTCAAGGCTACGGCGGTTCATGTCATCAAGAAGTCATAACACCCCATCCCCTTGAATGATCCCGGGTAGAATTACAATCTCTTCTCTTTATATTTGCGAAGGAGATATTCAATAAGGTCAAAGCGAGTAGTATGGCACAAGATCTTCACTTATTATAATAATAATTAACTTACCACCTTGATTGCTGTAATTTCATTACTATTATCATGGTATCTTCTATGACTCCTTCCCTGGAAGAATACTTTAAATGGAGGTTGATAATCATGTTCTCACCAAAAAAAATTCTCGTTCCAACAGATTTTTCACAATACTCGGATAAGGCATTACAAATAGCTGTTGATATTGCATCACAGTATAATGCCAAGATTATTCTTTTGCATGTCATTGATGAGAACATACGACAGTGTGCGGCTGATTATTGTGTTAGCAATGAGGCAATAGAGCAGTTAAAAAATGAAATCATGAAAGCATCAACAGACAAGCTCAATAAAACAATTAATTCCTTGAAGGGATCAACGAAGGTGGACATCTCCTTTGAAGTTAAGAATGGAATACCTGCTGAGGTTTTATTGGATGAACAGAAGAAAAACAAGTTTGATCTAATTGTTATTGCGTCCCATGGCAAGACAGGCATCCTGAAGTATCTCATAGGCAGTGTTACAGATAAGATTGTCAGAGCAGCGGAATGTCCCGTGATGGTTATTCGGCAATCGCATTGATTTTCTTATTTCTTCTGGTGTAGATACTGACAACTACACCAGAAGAAATTACTAACATTACATTAAAATTCATTGAAACGTATACGGTCTCTCTTATCTCCTTTTGATCAAGAATATAGATCTCTGTAATCTATGCATGGTGCAAATCCAACTCAGTCCGTTACTTTTGGCACAAAATCTATGGTTAAAAATTATAACAACCATATTGCAGTGTGCTTATTATCAGAATATACTGCAATTAAGCTTTAGAAAAATATACAAGTGAAGCAAAATGCAGTATTGTTATTGTTCAGCAGGCAAGACCACACTCTTACATAATACTAACAAAGCTTTTTGGTGGCCATGAAACATATCGATATACGCAAACTCATCAGTACACCGATTGATTGGCTGTGGGAAACTACCTTAAAGCCCCATGATGACTATGTGGTCGTGTTAAGTGACGGAAAATTTCAGAAAGGCTCGATGTTTACAGCTGTCCATCCTTGGGTGTTATGGAATGAGGAGCCCCTCCGCCGAAAAATAGTTGCAGTGCTGACACAATCATGGTCTCCGTCGCAAGACAAAATATAGGCAGCAGCAAAAAAAACATTTATCAAGGAAGTATTTGGCAAAGAAGAAGACTATGGACCCGAGTTATTCAGGCTTATGCACTGGCATGGTTCAAGGGAGTGGACCAATTCCTACTTAACAGAACTAGACCAGACCAAAGCTGATGCTCTGGCAACGCACACTATATTGACTCGTATGCTGTTTCGCGACATATTGGCATCCAATCCCCCACTAAATCTTCAGCTCAAGCTTCGAGTGCCTGGGATTTGCTTACTTGTGTATCCTATGGTCGTCAAAGTTCCCATTGTATCTATGCAATATTTTCTTGAGATTGATGCGGCCTTCGCTTTTAACTCCGTTCGTCAAGCAAACCATCCCAACAGTGATGGGATTATTCCGTATCTTTACGATACTCTGTTTCTTCAGGAGAAGACGGCTCTTTTGCTGCTCGAATACCTCACCCTTGTATTTAAAGTCCGTGAGGAAAAACGCGAATCGCTTATTGTAAAGGCTGAGATGTACGGTATCATGCACGCCGATCTGATGGTTACGTATTTGAAGGCATCAATCGAGAAGATTTTGGCTCTTGTAGCTACCGTCTTTCAAATAGAGGGTCTTGATGCGAAAAAAACGCACAAAGCAAAGCTCGAAGCGCTGAATCGATCGCTTCCTTTGCGGATGAAGGAAACCTATTACGGTCACTTTCTCCTTGAGATGGTCAAGTCCGAGTATTTGATCGAACTGAACAACTACCGTAACGGTCTCCTTCACAAAAAAGGTATCACCGATCTTCAACCGCACAGCTATGTAGGCCATGTGGTTGATTCACTCCCTCATCTCAAAGTATTTCAGCTCTTACATGATCAACATGCAAAGAATACCGCAGGTCTATTGGCCGCCTTGGCGATGTTGACTGATGATCTCGTTGACCGCGCGCCTGTACCCGATGCAAATAATGTTTTGCTTGAACTCCAGAAGTTGGCGATAAATGATGCTCTTTTATTGGTCAGCGAACTACATTTGGATGAGAAATGATTGAAGTCATAACGTGGCACTGGCAGAGATAAAGTCTTGCCAGTGGTTAGAGGAATAGCTAAGGATGAATTATCAAGGAATGGGACTTATTGTTTCGGTGGTTATGAACCATTGATTCCTTCGATAAATCGCCGCTTCCCAAAGGCTTGCAAACCGATAATCTTGGAATAAGATCTATAGAGATAATATCAGATCTGATCAGGGTGTGACTCCTGACATTTTATACTTTGAATCGACTCTTTGTGAGACACATATAAGCCTCATTTTTCTTTGTAGATGATAGTGCCGACGTGTTCCCCTGCGAGCGCCCGGGTGATGTTGCCTTCCTTAAGGCCGTTTATTATCTGTATCCGTTCCAATACCTCGCTGTTCTGCAGGATCTCCAGGCATGAGCGCTCGATGACGAGGTCTTCGAGGTCCTTCTTCATGAGCTCCCTTGCCCCGATTTCCGGGATGAAGGCCGCATGCTCATTGGTTTTTGGATTGTCCGTATAGAGACCGTCCTCGTCCTTGACGAGGATACAGCTCTTTGCGCCGATGAGGTTTGCTATGAGGAGTGTACCGGCATCAGTCCGGTGGACAGGCAGCCTCCCGTGTTCAGGGGGCAGGGCAAAGTAATCGAAGGGAGGCATGCCCTGGGTGACCGGGATGCACCCCTGGGAATAGTACGTAGGAAGTTTCAGGAGGTCGTCCTGATGGATCCGGATACCGTCCCATGGGGCGAGCAGGGTGGCAAGCAGGATTGCATTCTGTTCTGATATGGTACTGGCAAACCTGGCGATGATGCCCGTGGGCATGCCCAGCTCCAGGGCGATTGTATAGATATGCCTGCTCCTGGTTCCGCCGCCTGTAGTCAGGAGTATCTTGTGCCTGACCTTGGCCGCCCCGATCTCCTTGATTATGGCCGGCAGGGCCTTGATCCCACGGTCGCAGATGGACTGGCCGCCGATCTTCACCACATTCACTTCGGGAAACAACCGGAGCTGGGGGGGAATCTCCATATCATCATAGAGTGATTTCCTCACCAGGCTTTCACCCATGAGCCTGCTCTTTACATGGAGGCGCTTACCGTCTTTCTCTCTGACCAGGGCCATATGTGTATCCTTTCATGCCATGTTCTTAATCAACCTCCACCTCATCACTCCCATATTTTCCCTCTGCATCACGATCCAGGAGGATAAGCTCCGCACCTAACTCTTTGGCTATCCTATCGAGTTCGGTCTTGCGAACGTGCTTGGCATGGAACTTGAGGTCTAATCCCGCCACGGCCACCAGGAAGAATCTGGGTTTCTTCTCGCCTTGGCCTGCCTTTGTCCTCTCACGATAAAAGATCTTCCCTGCCATGACTCACCTCCATAACCGGGTTATTTTTTAGATGCCGGGAATATAATCATTCTATAGGTTCATACGAGGGAAAAGCAAATGTACTACCTTTTACTGAACTCACAACCGCAATACCCCTGGCGGTAGAGATTGAACTGGATACTGAGTTTGATGCTCCGGGCGTAACCGTCCTGTTTCTTGAAATCTATGGCTAGGAATCCGGGCATTGTGCTTCCCACTGCGAAGATGTCTCCGGATGACTTGTGGCGGCTTACGGTGAGCGTGGTGGTGAAGTCTGGAACTCCAAGCCTTTGCGCCATGCCGGATGCCCTGCCCAGGTTGTATTCAAAGCATTTGAGGCAGCGTCTCCCTCGCTCGGGCTCATCTTCAAGACCTCGTATGTGAGCGAGCCATGCATCATGGTCATACACGTCTTCAACAAGGTCAAGACCCTGCATCGCGGCTAGTCTCCGGGTTTCATCAAGCCTTTTAAGATATTCTTCCTCGGGATGGATGTTGGAGTTGCTGAAGTATAGTACCACATCATATCCCTGCTCGTGCAGCCTCTCCACAACGGCAGAGGAGCATGGTGCGCAACATGTATGGAGAAGGATGCATTTCCGGTTCATCATGAGCGGACCTATACTGCAAGTAAAGGGTGCATGCAATGATGTTCACGGCAAATCATTTCATACGTTTATCTCAAATTGAGGAGGGCATTCTCCCTATGTAAACCCGGCAAAGGTTTGAAGCATTTCAATCAGGCGGGATTTTTACGCTCCAAACGAGCATGGAGGTGCCTGAAAAGGGGGTAGATCACTGCATAGACAGCTGCAAAGGCCAGAGGTGCACAGAGTGCCCAGGCAGCCGTTGCATGGATGATCATTTTCGAGAACAGCTGAAGGGTTGTCCAGAGATCAGTGCGGAGCAAGGTTACCAGGTGAGATGGATCCAGGGTGGAAGGCGACCCGAAGAGGTGCTTGCCCATGATAATAAAAGGCACGATCAAAAGGAGCTGTAAGGGGTATACCAGCCAGTTTCCAAGTTGTGCCACAAGGAGGTTCATACGGAATACGATTACCACCATGGTACAAATGGCCGTAGTGGTGCCGACAAGGGGAAATGTGCCTATGATAATGCCACTGGCCATGCTTAAGGCAAGTATCTGCGGTGTGAGTCCCTGTCTCATCAGGGCCGTAATCGGTGTGATGATGTATTTCTTAAAGAATCCTTGAATCATGGATTTTTTAAATACACCTCATGTGAGATGTTGTTTGAGTGTGTCAGGGGCATATAGTATCAAGAACCTCTTTTCCGGCATGAAACCCGAACCTTCTACCGGAAATCCAACCCGAATAGTATTGATGAAGGAAAAGGGCCTGGGGCTTAATATTCGATGGTGTGGGATTTTCTTCCCGCTTTTTTCAATTGACGGGGCCTCAGATAAGCAGGCTCGATCCTGGACACTCTCGCCGCACTCTTTGCGGCTTTGCCGTTTTCCAGGCTGGATATGATAAGACGGTATTCACCCTTAAACCATTCCTTCTTGATGAGTCTGTCCTCTACGATGGCAAGCTTCTTCTTTTGAAGCAAGTCAAAGAAGCCTTCATCATAGGTAACCCGCCCGAAGTCGACGGTAGTGAAATATTTGAGCTTGGGTTTAATGAACTCCATAAATAAAGAACGATTGTGGAACATGGTCTGGAAAAAGAGTATTTTCCCACCCGGTTTCAACCAACCCCTAATGCGGTCGAGCACCAGTTCCTGATCATTGAAAAGCATGAAGCTCATGCTGAACAGGATGAAATCGAAATACCCCTGCTCGGGCGGCTCATAACACTCCACCGGCTCGTGAAAAATCCGGATCTGGTCTTCGAGCCTGCAATTCCTGATCAGACTGCCGCAATGGCTTAAGTATTCTTTGTTTATGTCGATTCCGACGATTGAGAAGTTTTTGGACTTGATCAGTGAATGGTAATTACGCAGCATCATACCATTGCCGATACCTACATCCAGGATCCTAGAACCTGAAGGGAAGTAATTCAGACAGTTGTTATAGCAGAGGTCTGTAACACTATATATGATGAGTTTATAAAGATAATTTTTCATTGTATATGCCCTATAGTATGTATTCATATAAAGACTTTGGTTTCCTATAACTCTATTGGAAGGAAAAGTAAATCCTGACATATAAGTGATGCCGACCGTTGGGGCAGGTCGGCAGATATGACATTATGGCCCGGGTGGTGTTCGTGGGGCATAAATGGAGATCAGCGATTCATCAGTCTTACGGATATTATCAAGATGGTATTTCATCGACCGATTTAAGGTGGAGCTGTATAACAGGTAAATAGGCTATTCCATCAGTTTTCGTTCAGATACTGCTTGATAGTGCGTTTGATTGATTCAGGCACCTTGATTCCCAACTCGTTCAGCCGGGATTCATATTTCTTGAGTGATCTTACATTCGCCGAGGTGTTTGAAAAGATCTGGATATAAGACTGAATGCTCCCCTCCACCTCCTTTTTGAAGATTATGTCCTGGTTGAGCATGTCCTCAATGGGCGCGATTACACGATAATTGATTGGTCGACAAATGGAGCGGTAGGCAACAAAACGCTGGAGAGTCTCGCATTCGAAGTTCTTTTCCATGATGCTTTTTCCCACCCGGTTGAGATCGATACAATCCAAGAAATGAGGCTCGTACTCGTGGCCCAAGTATTCCTTGATCATGAATTGAGCACTCTGCGAGAATATGCAATCATTATGGCCGTCAATGCAGTCGGAGTTGCATCTCAGATAGAGCACCAGATCGATGTCGGAACCGGCCTGCGAGGTGCCCATGTTCACCGAACCCATGACATCCATAGCGATGTCGCCAGGGATCTTGTCTTCCAGGAGTTGTACCACCTCTTCAAGCTTGTCGACGCGATCTTCGGTCTCGGGGGTCTGAAACATCCGGAAGAATTCCTTGATCTCTTTGAAGAGCTGTATCTGGGGGATATGAGAGTATTTAATGTCCTTCATATCAAAGTTCTGTCGGTTCTTGAGGGCATCGTAGCGTTCATGGTCAATAATCTTTTCCACCCATTTTTTCCCATCAGAGTAGTAATCGGCTATGTCGAATATCCTTCCATCGTAGAACTTCTTAAAAATGATACTCTTCACCTTGAGATGTTCGGTCTCGATCTGGTAGAAAAAACCGCCTTCTGCTACCTCCCCGGTGGGTCCGGTGACTTCTCCAAAATTGGATGGATTGAGGTAGAGGGTGTTCTCATGGAGGGCCACACCCCAGGAATCATGAGCATGGCCGGTCAGGCATAAGAGTACCGGGTTGTCGTCGCAATAGGTGCGTAGTACAGGTGATCCGAAAGCCCCGCCTGCCGTCGTGTTGTCATGCACCCCGTAGGCAGGTTGGTGGGCCACGATGATGTCCGGCTTGACAACCCGGAAGAAGGGGTACATCTCGTTTTTCTTCCCATTTCTTTTTCCATATGTGTTCATGCCGGCCTGGTACCTCACGATATACCGTTCCGGTATCCCCGGGGTCCATACTTCGGCTCCGCCATAGCCGCATATGCGAAAGTCATCAATCTTATACCAGTGCAGATGCAGATCATTATCATGCAGGGCCGTATATTTGAGGTCCATGTCGTAATTGCCGGGCAGGCATAAGACACGAGATTTCTTTTTCATGGAGATGATATTTTTCAATACCTTGTATTTCTGCTGCATCACACGACGCGCCCGAATGGTATATTGCTGATATTTAGTTCCTTTTTCCTCGATCTCTTCATTAACATTGGGACTCTCAAGGAGTTGTTCAACAAAATCCTCCAGTAACTTATCCTCCTCTTTCAAGCTCATTCTCAGACCGTGGAAATATGACTGGAGCTCGTGATATCGGATGGAGGTCTCCATGTTGTAAAAAGGGATATCGATGAGATCGCCGGAAATGATGTACAGCTGCGCAACCGTCTCCGAGAGGAGGTTTTTCACACGCTCAAAATCGCCGTGTATGTCGGTTAGATAGATTATTCTCATAACATTTCTTATCGATCCTATTGGCACATTTAATAAGTTTAGATGAGTTTATCATCAAGAGGATGTGAGAGGTATAAAAGAATTTGTGATTTAGGGGGTTATCGCGATCATGGTCGATGATAAATATTTTAAGTCAGTGAAACAGAACTCATCAGATCGATAAAAAGGCTTTCTCCTGCCATATCGGCAGGAGAAAGCCTCATAATACTCAATAATTGTCTAAATAAGTTGGGTTATTTGTCCGAAACCGGTGAGTTCTGGGGGCCTGTCATGATCTCTGATGCCAATTTGGAGTCTTGTGTCTTAGCCCCGGAAGCCAGGATGATTTCTCTGAACCACTTATCCTTGATCTTTGCTTCGATCCCTTTTTCTTTGACGGCCTTCAGGCCTTTGTTAATGAGATCAAGGGTTTCAGAGTCGCCTTTCTTTACCACGACCCCGTATTCTTCATTGGCTGATTTTTTTGCCAAGGCGCATGCGTCGTTCTTCATGGCAAGCTTGCCATTGTACTTGGCGGCATAGTTATAGGCCACCGGTGAATCGCAGAGCACGCCGTCGAGATAACCCTTGGACAGGTCCTTGAAGGCTTGCTCGGTTTCCTCGACCGTATAGTAGGTGATGTTGCAGCCCTGAGTGCTCCTGACAGCCTCTGCACCTGTTGTTAATTTAAAGACCGCCATTGTCTTGCCGGCAAGCTGTGCATTTACCTTTGCCTTGGGGACTAGGAGGATTTGTTCGGCAGTAAAGTAGGGATCGGAAAAGTCAAACTTCTCCTTTTTGCCGTCAGTAATGCTCACGGATGCCATGATCGCATCATACTTGCCTGCATTCAGATCATTGAAGATATTCCTCCAGGAAGCATTCACCATCTTGAACTTGAACCCGGCCTCTGCGGCGATAGCCTTCAACAGGTCGATCTCGTAGCCGTTTACATTCCCTTTGCCGTCTTTCATCTGCATGGGGGGCCAGTTCGCGTTGACCGCAACTACCAGTGTTTTTTCTGCAAAAGCTATGCTGCTCATGAATAAGCACATCAGGATGAGAAAAAAAATACGAACAAAAGATGTCTTTATGACCTTCATGAATCTTACCTCCTTCAGAGACTGCCACTCTCACATGATAGCGTGATAAGGGCTCTTAACACTTGTCGGATGAATCGGGCATACCTCAATGCAGGTTACAAATTTGAACTGGACAGGAGAGTGAAAATGGACAGAGATAAATTTTAAAGGCCTGGATCTCTACCGGACTCGTACCAGACCCAATAATGGAAAATCATCCACCATGATTGTGCAGACATTCGGGTTTGCCAAAAGCACATTACACGCCGGGCTCCCGAGAAGGAACACCTTGGGCATGGAAATCTTTAAAACCGGTGTATAACCGTACATCAGCGTAACAAAATGCCCGCATACTACATTGATAAGCTCACGCACTGCATCTTCGATCATGTCATCGTAGACATCGTCCATACTTCCCAAACCAAGAATACGTGCGGCAATCTGCGATGCAAGGGGACGTTCCATGATGAGACCGAGCTCGCCTGCATGCTTGCCGCTGTATTCGATTCGTATATTAAACGCATCACCCTTCATCTCGGGCATATCCTTGGCTTCAGTTATGCGCGGCGACATAGACACCATGGAGACAAGCACGTGACCGAGGGCCTCCATAAGACATTCGGTAGGATTATCCCCCATCTCAGCCCCCCAGTACTTCGTTGATGGCTGAAAGTATATCCTCTGCAACAAATGGCTTGCGCACATAGCCCCTGATGCCCATTTCTTCGAGATATGAAACCCTGGTGAGACTTCCTTCAGTAGAAATGACAATTACGGGTATATTCTTAAACATGATGTCTAAATGCATTCTTTCTATCAACTCAAAACCATCCATCACAGGCATGTTGATATCGGTGATCACAAGGTCGATTGAATTCGCGTTCAGGGCTTTCAGCGCCTCTACACCATTGGCTGCATCGAATACCTGATTGATGGTCAAAGAAGATCCGGCAAGGATCTTCATGAGCACTGCCTTTACCACGTTTGAATCATCAACCAATAATATATTATATCCCATTCTACTCTTTCTCTTCGGTCATTTATAAAAACAACTTGAAGCAGATATACCAAACCATGTGCTTAAGGCATCAAAGCATAGTCGGTTTCAAAAGTTTTGCTCTTTGATCTTGCATGCATCTGTTGTTTATGCTTTGTGAGGTCTGAATCAAAACAGTTAACTTATCTTCGATAATAACGGGTAAGGGCAGTAAAATGAAGATTAAGACAATGGCAGTTTGGATGGGCCTCCTGGCTCTTCCCTGCTTTCTCATAGACAGGTTGACCAAATGGCTTGTCTATACCCATATGGAAATCGGCAGCGGGTTTACGGTGGTCCCCGGTTTCTTCGACATTATTCATGCCAGGAACACAGGTGCGGCCTTCGGCATGTTGCAAGGCCTGCCCCAAGCTTACCGGACCCTGTTTTTTGCCGTCATCACCGTATTCGCATGTGGGGCCATGTTCATTATTTTCTGGAGGACAATAGATGACTCCTGGATGCTCAAGGCGGTCTTCAGCCTGATTATCGCGGGTGCCTTGGGAAACCTTACGGACAGGCTTATGTTCAGTGAGGTAGTGGATTTCTTACTCTTTCACATCGGGTCTTACCGCTGGCCGACCTTTAATATGGCAGACACCTGGATTTCTGCAGGTATGGTGGGTCTGCTTATCTACTCATTCTTCATTCCTAAAAAGCCTTGAGCAGATACCGGATCAGATATAGGCCAGATCCCACTCCTCGGGCTTGATGAGGGAAGGGACATCCACCAAGATTACCAGGTCTTCCTGGGCATCCTTATAGACCCCATCGATAAAATCAGTAGAGATCTTGGCTGAGAAAGCCGGCTTCTTCTGGACCTTGGCCGGCTCGATAACGAGTACATCGGCCACGTTATCCACCACCATGCCCATGAGCCGTTCGTCCACCCGCGCGATGAGGAAAACGGTAAATGGGGTGTATTCCTTGGATTCGAGTCCGAACTTGAGCCTAAGATCCATAATGGGCACGATCTCACCGCGCAGATTGATGACCCCTTTGATGAAATCAGGGACATTGGGCAGCAGGCTGATCTCCTGAAGGCCGATAATTTCCTCGATGGTCTGTATTGGTACAGCATAGACCTCGTTGTCGAGAGTGAAGGTAATGAAGGAGGTATTGTCTTCCTTTTGGGCGGCTTGCACTTCATCCTTAAGGGAGGCAATCATCTCCTTGGCATTGGGCTCATCATAAGACACGGTACGGTATTCGCTTTCCTCTTCTCCCTCTTCAACTGCAACAGGCCTGGGCTTTGCTTGTTTTGCAACATTCGTGGCAGGTTTTTGGACCGGCTTCACTTGGGCCTCAGGTTTGGTTTTCGGCGACTGTAGGGACGTTGATTTCAACATAGATTCATTCACTGGGATAAAAGAATCCTTGTCCAACCCCAGGGCGAGCGGGACCATGTCAGACTCCATAATGGTGGCAAAGAGTGTTACAAGTTTGCCGTCCGGTGTTGTCTTCTGGGCGATGACTTCACCTAAGTTTCTGAGCTCGGATTTGATATGATCCATATCGCCTTTTGCCGTGTCTATGGTAATAATATAGACTTGAGTCGAGCCGAGCTTGGTCCTGATGGTATCCATATTTGTGCCTAATATTGCAAGTGGATCAGCCGCATTTTTGACTTGTGAGGCTTTTTGAGGTTTTTTCTCTACGGCCGTTTCTCTATCCAGGATCTTCTGGAGTTGTACGATGTGCTCTGAGATATCCATATCATTGCTTGAGGTTACATCTTCAAGCATGTTCTTTAACATGTCGGCCGCTATGAGCAGGGGCCCGGCTACATCGCTGGATGGGATGAGCTTTCCTGAGCGGATAAGATTGAGCACATCCTCCATCTTATGAGCGAGGTCACCGATGTTGTTGAGGTCAAGAAACTTTGAGCTGCCCTTTATGGAATGGGCCGCCCTGAACACCCGGTTAATGACCTCGGGGTCTACGTGCTCCATGTCTGACTCAATCTTGATGAGATCGTCTTCTATGTCGGCTATATGCTCTTTTGATTCGGTTACGAATTCCTCTATGAGATCATCAAACTCACCCACGCGGATCACCCTCCTGCACGTATTTGTCTGTATAATAGATCGGCATGAAAGCCTTGAAGACTTTAAAGGGAGTTGACACAAATTGGAAGCTGCAGGTATAGTTCGGTGCAAATTGAATTTGGAGGCCTTTTCGTGAAGATATGCAAAACCGGTCTTCTCATGGTCTTGATCGTCAGTTCCATGATGGTACTGAGTTGTGGTGAGGGTCATCACGAAGAGGTTGTGGCGCCCATTCAGATAGAAATGCCCTCGCATGATCTTCAGCATAGGATAGGCATATCCGGATTCATCCTTGGCACCTTCATGATGCTGAACGGATACATCGTCATCATTGCAAGCTGCATCGTATTGCTGGTGAAGGAGACCACCTTTACTAAGATCATCGATACTATCCGCATGATCTCACCCATGTTAAATCCATCTGAGCAGCAGCAGGAGAAGTTCACTGGCTATCTGGGTCTGCTCACAAATGCTGAAACAAGGACGAAGGTGGGATCCATAGCCCTGCTTGTAGGGCTGGTGATAGCCTATATCGGTGCCTGGATCGCATTATAAGCGGCTTACTTCACCTATATTGCAGGTCGGCCACTATGTTCATGGATCATTTGTTTCTCCCTTTTATGCGTGTCAATGGGCAGCCACAAGGGTTACATCTGAACGATGTTAAGGTGTACGGGCCATGATTGCCATTATCGACTATAGGGCCGGCAACCTGAGATCCGTTGAGCGGGCTCTCAAACACCTGGGACTACCCTGTGCCATTACTGCAAACGCCTCAGACATCTTGGGGGCTGAGCGCGTCATCTTCCCAGGAGTGGGCGCTGCAGGCAAGGCCATGGAGACAATACGCGAGCTCAAGATCGACATCACCATATCCGAAGTGATTTCTCGAGGTATACCCTTCCTGGGCATATGTCTTGGTACGCAGATCATCTTTGAATCCAGCGAAGAGGACACAGCAACGTGCCTCGGGATTATTCCGGGTACTGTCAGAAAATTTCCTGATATGGGCGAGAAGATACCCCACATGGGGTGGAACACCATTGTCAGGACAAAGGACCACCCGCTCTTATACGGCATAGAAAGTGATGCCTGGTTCTACTTTGTCCATTCTTATTATCCCGACCCTGCCGAAGAGCAGTATGTCGTGGCGCAGACCACTTATGGGATCGAGTTCGCCTCGGCCATTTCCCGTCAGAACGTCTTTGCAACCCAGTTTCACCCGGAAAAGAGCGGACACCCCGGTCTGAAGATCCTTGAGAATTTCAGTAAGTGGAATGGGAAGGTGTAAGTATCAGTGGTCACTGATCAGTGATCAGTTCCGTTGATAGTGCTCGTCTTTAAGGAGAGTTTCACAGGGATATTACTTAACTGGGTTCTAAGGATTCAGACGTCAGTTTTGCCCGTTCAGATTTACTGACTTACTGTTGGTTGTCGTCTAATACTTCATGAAGAATGTATACAAAATAAATTTCTATACAACGGTATCAACAAGCCGCTATTCTTTGTTCACTGTTCACTCAGTCCTGCCATCCATGCTTCCCGATCAGTTTCACAAACCTGCAGCCGCCGAGCGATTCCTCTTTGACTCCGTCTTTGGTTCTCGTAAGACGTCTTAAATCCTGGATGCTCTGATCACCTATGGGTATGAGAAGCCTGCCATCCTCCCTGAGCTGCTCGATGAGGGCCTCAGGCACATGCGGGGCTCCTGCAGTGACTATGATCCCATCATATGGTGCATCCTGAGGCAGACCCATGGTGCCGTCACCGACCCGGATGTGGACATTGAAGTAACCGAGTTCATCCAAGACCTTCCTCGCGCGGGACGCCAGTGCGCTGATGCGCTCAATGGTATAAACCGCAGAGCAGAGGCGTGATAGTATTGCAGCCTGGTACCCCGAGCCCGTGCCGATCTCCAGGATCTTCTCATCAGGCTTCGGCGCCAAGGCCTCGGTCATGAGGGCCACCATGTAGGGCTGGGAAATTGTCTGGTTATATCCTATGGACAGCGGGTAGTCATCATATGCCTTGTATTTAAGATATTCCTCGACGAACTTGTGCCGTGGGACCTCCAGAAAGGCATTCAGCACGCGCTGGTCCTTTATGCCGCGGCTTATGAGCTGCTCATTGACCATGTTCTTTCTGGCAAGCAGGGTATCTTTCATGAAAATGCTACCACCACTTCCCCCGTTCCTGATACGTCTTGAAAAACCGCTCAATGGACCGGTCGTAGGTCTTCTCGATATCCTTGGGGAAGAAGCACCCGGGAAGCTGGCCTTTATCCCGGTGATACCTGACACATTCACAGCACTGACCCCTCCTGCTGCAGGATTCGTAAGTGCATCTACATGACTGTATGTTTTTGTTTATAATACAATCCATCTGAAATGTTTCTCCTCCGGATTTATTAGAATTTAATGAAAATGAATTATACCGGGACGAGGTGTATTGATCAAGGATACATCGTGTTTATGGAAGAAAACCCTTACGTGTCTGGGGGCTTATCTCCTTGACCCAAATGCCCGCCATAGTGTAATGATATATCCAATGGAATTTGTTAAGGTATTGAAAACATCACGATTTTTAGACCCCTCACGTGGATATGACGAGGTCAAGCGTTACTCCGAGGTGCGGTATGATCCCCTTACCGGCCATACAAGCCGCATCCTGGATTTCCCCGTGAGAGAGGTCAAAAAGTCCGATCTTACCGGACTCATCAAGACCTCCAGACAGTTCTGCCCGTTCTGCCCGGAGCTTGTAGAGTATGTCACACCTAAATTTCACCCGGACCTTGCAAACAAGGAACGATATTCGCAAGGCCAGGCATTATGTGTTCCCAATGCCTTTCCCTATGATGAAAACGGGGCTGTCACCGTGATGACAAGTGAGCATTTTGTCGCGCTGAACGAATTTACCACTGAGGTCATGACAGATGCATTTGAGTGCTGTTTTCAGTATCTCACCGACGTTATCGCCAAGCAGAATGACATGATCTACCAGTCGGTGAACTGGAACTATATGCCCCAGGCCGGTGGGTCAATCATTCATCCCCATCTCCAGATTGCAGCATCAAGCTCGCCTACCAACTACTATACATACGCTGTGGCTGCCCTTTCCCAGTACCAGGATGAGCATGGGAGCGGTTATTGGTCCGATCTTGTGAAGGAGGAGAATATGAGGGGAGAGCGAATGATCGCCTCCACAAAAGACATCTCATGGATCGTGGCGTTTGCACCCATGGGGATCTTCGATATCATAGGTGTCCTTAAGGGTGTGAGATCACCTGAAGACATCCGAGGAGAGATCCTTCAAGAACTGGTGAGTGGAGTTTTGAAAGTGATGAGCTATATTGATTCCCTGAACATGTGCAGTCTGAACTTGTCCACGTATTTTCTCTTGGCTAACCACCTATTCACACCGCATATCAGGATATGTCCCCGTGTTAATATACCGCCGTTCGATACAAGTCAGATCAATTATATGGGAATGCTCCATAATGAGACCTTGACCATTTTGAAGCCTGAAGATATTTGTGTGGGCATCAAACCATTGTGGAGAGCTTAAGACATATTGTAGATGAAGCATGTTTTTTAGTGATCAAGAATTGCATGAGGAGGAGTTGCTATGAAGAAACTCATTATTGTTGCCATATTCTGCCTGGCCGGGTCCGTGCTTTATGCTGCCGGGCCGGATCTCATATGGGCGGGGGGCGGCATCAAGGTCTCGAATGAGTCAAATCCCTGTTATTATGCCGATTCCTTTGTGTGGCTCTCACAGCTTGATTCCATGTCCTTATTCTCACAGCCCATGCTTACCCTTAGGGGAGGTAAGCCGGGTATAGATCTTGGAGTCGGCGGCAGGCAGCCTATACTGAACGGTATGATGCTTGGCGGCGGCAACCTTTTCTACGATTATACCTCAGACAACTCCTATAAAAGATTCGGTGCCGGTCTTGAGGTATATCACCCTAACTTTTCAGGACATATGAATCTGTATGCGCCGGTATCCGGTGAGCATAGTGGCGAGGAGGCTTTGCCGGGCATTGACCTGACCTTCGGCGTCCCCCTCCCCAATGCCCCCTTTGTCTCTCTGTGGCCAGGAATCTATTATTACGCCGGCAGAGACAGGGATAACATGAGCGGCATGTCAATAATGGTCCAGGTACATCCCATCAAGCCGCTCTTTGTCAGTTTAGGGGGGAGGAATGATGCGCTTCAGGCCGGCCGGGACAGGAGCGAGCTGTTCTTTAATGTGGAGTTTGCCATACCGCTGCAGAGGCTTGGCAAGGATCTGTTTGCGTTCAATCCGGGGGAATACCCCTTGGATGTAAGGAACCAGATGGATCATAGGGTGGTGCGCGAGGATTTTATTACGTTTGAAAACAAGGCCCATTGACGCGAACACTCTTGACTTCGCAAACGATTCTTTTCTATAGATAGACTCTGGTTTCGGGAAGTGGCTCAGCCTGGTAGAGCACAGCGTTCGGGACGCTGGGGTCCGGGGTTCAAATCCCCGCTTCCCGACCAGTTTCTAATTGATTTTATTTAACATTTTTATCAGATGTGTTACCCCGTGATTGCCCCGTAAGTTGGATAACCTTTCTATCTATCAAGGATCTCTTCTTTGCGATGTTAGCTTTAGCATATGACTCAACGGATGATAGACTTGCCCAATCACCAGCTATCTGGAGATCGTGCATGCTCATACCGTCTTCATTGATCATCTGAGATGCCCTACTGGTTTTCGTACCACGATAGACGTCAATATCTTCACCGGCCTTTTCACATGCTTCTTTCCAGTATCTGCGGTAAAGTTTGCCCGTATATCGTTTTCCATCGGACTTACTTTCTGAACAGGTAAAGAAATATGGTCCGAATGTTTTTGGCATCGATTCCATGTATGGTTTGAACTCTTCTGCGCAAGGAATGAGATGAATATCGCCGGTCTTTGTTCGTTCAATAACTTCACCATTACTGACTCCCCGGCGAATAATGAAAACATCCTGTTCCGCATCATAATCTTCCTTCCTCAATGCCATGGCTTCACCTGGTCGCCTAAGATGAAGATATAGCCACATGAAGAATGGCTTATGTTCGTCTTGCAGTTGTGATATTACGGCCTGATATCGATCACTCGGCAACCATATCGGGGGTTTTGAGCGGATGTCATAGAGATGTTTCTCTGGGAAAGGAGGGATTGCCAGTATCCTTTCAGACTTCCATGCGTATCTGAGGCAGCACCGTAGTGTATCTACTACGTTCTTCTTATGTTTACCTGATCCTTTTACCCAATTAAGAAGTCTGACAAGTGTATCATAACGAATCTCATGGAGCATTACAGGATGTTCTTTAAAGAATGGAATAAGGTAATTCCTGACTGCTGTACGATACTTGATATATCCACCTGGTGTAAGATTGGGACGGCGATCTTCAAGCCAGTTTTCAAGGTATGGAATGATATCCGTCAGGTGTTCTCCGATAAATTTCTCAATTCGGAAGATACCTCGTTCCTCATCTCCTTGCATGAGAGCACGGAGCTTCTCTGCTTTTTTATACCCTATGTCGTGATCCTTTTTAGGATGACGCTGGTACATAGGCTCTTTTTCGCCTGGGTATTTTGTTATTTTATAGACTTTCCCTTGGTGCGGCCATGAAACGACCCAGTAAGGCACTTTAACATCTGATCTTAAAACGATTGACCCCTTCACGCATACACCTCCCACATTGCTATTGGGAGATATTATGGAATTGGCTGCAACCCTCGTCAAGTTGATATTGGAATCCAAGCGTCCTTCCTCCTGTGCATTTAAAATGAAAAACCAACTTTTCCTCCCTTGCCCCTTTCACAAACGACTGAAGGGGAAGGGAGGAACGACCGGAGAAAGGAAAGCCTGAAAGGCTCACCATGCAGGAGTGGTCACAATCTGTGACCATAGGAGACACCCGAAGCGTTGCAAGCAGCATGACAACATGGCCACATGTTGGCGTGCTGCTTTATAAGCGAGCGTAGGGGGCTTTTAGTATCTGCTATTTTTTAAGTTTTTTGATTAGATGAGAATTAATCTTCAGGAAAGAGTATCTTTTTATTGGCTATGATAACGGATTTTCTCAAGCGTAGATCAGAGAACATTTAATTTTTTAGGTCAGTTCTAATGTGTCCATCTATCGCCGAGATAGGACGGACCGCTCGCTCGCGCTCGCTTGGCCTGTCGGCCATCCGTCCTATCTCGGCTGTTGAGCATCTGCTCTTTCCGCCCTTTCAGGCTCCGCTCGCGCTCCGCCTATCAAGGGCGTTAGAGCAGACCCCGCCCTTCGGGCGGCTGCGCTTCGCTTGGTTTTTGGCACGGATAATTGCTTACGCAATTTCCGCTCTCAAAAACGGCAGCTCAACAGCCGAGATCTATGGTTTTCAAAGAATGTTTCTAATTCAATATTCCCCTGGGGAGATATATATTATATTTTGGAGACAGCTTCAGGAGGATTAGTGATCTCAAGCAACTGTCCAAAGAACTTGAGTGTATTATCAAGTAAGTATGAACAAAGCTCATAGTCGAATGTCAAAAAGGAATCTGGGTTTTCCCAACCATCTGATACTTCGATAAGGTTGTTAAGGCGAATGGATATTTCTTTAAGCAACTTTTTATCCTCTTTATCATTACCGAGTTTGCCACCACGATGCACCACTACATTCCTAATTTTTTTGAGATCTATAAGTAACTTCCATCCTTCGAGATTGGAAACAGAATCGAGTTCAGCTACTTTGGTGAGGTAAATCTTAGCTCTATCTATTGGTCTTCCAGCAATTTCATTGTACTTAAGCCGAAGTCCACGACGAGAACAGATCTCCTTCGCTACATCTGATAGATTAACTTCCACTAAGCTATGAAGGTACGTGATAAATGAATAGGCAAGTATACGTGGAAGATTAAAATCGAATTTAGCTTCCAGAGATTGAACTTCGACATCAAAATCGCCATTATTCCAATTCTCCCTCTTCGCCTGGTCCTTGAGAAAGAATAAAGCTTGTTTTCGTGCATGAGGTATCGACGAGTGCATTTCATCGAGATATGCCTTAGCTCCGGAAAATTCGCCAAGCAAGAATAACTTAAACAGGTCAATCTTCATAGTGTTTCATCACTTTAAACCGAGAAGGTGAGTCTTCTGTTGAAATATTGTACTTTACTTTGTTGTTTTGGAGAGAGACATAGATGTAATATCCAACACTAAAAATTAATTACCATAATTTCTTTAAATATTCCAGATTATACTGCTCTGAAAAGTTATAGTAGAATATATCACCTATGCTATTCCTTGAGGTCTCTTTGATCTATATAAGAATAAATTTTCTCTATAACAAATTTCTCATTAAGACTGTCTTGATAATTAAATTCAATTAACTTGATTCCATTTTTTTTGCAAAGATTCCTTTTCTTTTCATCACGAATCTGTAACTTTTTAAAAGCCTCAACACCTCCAAAAAAGCCAATAGGCTCGTAATGCTGTCGTCCCTGATATTCTATACCGATTTTTAATGCTGGCATATAAATGTCTAACTCCAAACCATCAAGAAAAGAAGGATATGCACGGTGAAATATTGTATAGCCCGAACCTTCAAAGTGCTCTTTTATAATATTATATAAAGTTGTTTCATTGAGCCAGCCTTCATTAATTTTAGGTAGACCTTTCCCTTCTCTAACCTTATTTTCAGCATCATCTACCCACTCCTTCATAACAATTCTAAAATCAGATAGTTCGAAATAGTTATAGTAATTCATTGGGAGAAACTCTCTTATTCCTAATTTCAAGACTGGATACTTTCCATCACTCTGGAAAGCATAAGTTAGAGTTATTAAACTTAGCAGATCAACATTATTTATTTCTTCATATTCTCTTATTTTATCCTCAATATAATTGTACATTAACTCTATATTTTCTTTGAATATGTAATTTTTATCACCTTGATATAATGCAATAAATTCCCTGCCAGTTAATGGTATCCCGTGCTCATATTTTAATGATAGATAAACGTTAAAGGTAGCGGATCGATCACTTGATACAGATTTTTTAAAATCTTCAAATCCTAGTTGCATCCAGTTAATAGCTTTTATGTAGTCTTTCGTTAATAAATATGAGTCAAAGACATAACGCACGATATAAGATAAAATATAAGAATTTATGTCTGGTTCCGTTGTAAAATTTTCGTTTCTATACACATACCACAATAACTTCATTTCATTTCTTGTGGTTATTACGGCTTTTCTATCATACTTACGTTTCATCATATCAGACATAAATTTAACTAGATAACCATGATTCCCATCCAATTTCATTGGCTTCTTGTTACGCCAGTTTTGGCTCCACAGTTTATAAAAGCGAGCTTGCTCTTTTGTTAAGATAAAATAATTCCAACGTGGATACATTCCATCTACACATACTGGAATATTATATCGGTAACTTCTTAATTTATTCTTTGTCCACTTTGGTAATTTCTCTTTATTTTCATATAGTAATACTTTTCTTTTGGTTTTTGGCTTATGTTTTTCACGGTATGTAATCAAACAATTTACTAATACATTCTTTGCTGATAGCATCTCGGTAGAGTTATTAAGATAGGAAGCGTATTTCTTTCGACGTTCTTCAATCTGCTTTAATCTGCGAGGATTGATTTTGATTTTATCAATTTTTTCATTTGTTAAAAATATGTCGCATACTTTTATTGCATTTTCCCAGTCCTTCTCCTTGGCATAGATAGGTATTAGACCTGCAGCCCAAGTCCAATAGCCTGCATTAATCCGTTTCCAATAATATTCTTTACCTTCCTTAGTATAACCCAAACTAAATAGATAACCTTCCAATAATTCAGGATTATCTAGTACAATTTTTGATACACATTCAGGTTTAATAAGATAATAAGTCCCATTCCAAAATATATCTCCCGTATCATGAAGAGAATCGAAAAGATCTCTATCCCTATTAAATATTTGCATACATACTGAATTTAAAATCGTATCTTTTTTATCTACAGGCGTCCAAAATGTAGCTGTTGATAATTGGTAGGAGTATGATTTAGACCTATCCAGTAAGAGTTTTGCAAAACAATCAGGTTTTATAAGATAATCACTGCCATTCCAATATATATCCCCCCGAGCATAGAGAGAATCGAAAAGTTCTCTATCATTTTTATATATTGTAAAACATGGGATAAATAGCCAATAATCTTTTTCATCATGTATATGTGCCACACGATGTTCCACATGTGAATTAGAAAAATAGTCCTCAAAATCCATTTCCTTGTTTCCCATAAAAACCATCCTTTGATAACAACAGCATCGTTAGTGTATTTTATAATATAATATCATGGGATTATCAATTAATACGTGAAAATCAAGAATAAACTGTGGATTATGTGAATATAGGTTCTTAATTAAGCTGGACTTAGGTATTAAAGGTCTGGGGTATAATAAGTAGTATGATCTCTTTTACTCAAAATAGCCATAATGAAGGGTAAGATGAATCAAATTTTAACAATATAGAGTTACCCACGGTCTAATATAAGGAGTTCACTTTGTATGTTTTAATCCCAGATCTTCATTTTGTTAAGACCCCCATAGGCGGGGGAAATTTCACACTCGGATCATATAGGCCTGGCCTATGTTTACGAGCAGCTTACGGCACTTACACGGCACTTGTGATCTGGATAGGATTTGAATCTGGTTAAAGTAGTATCGGAACGTGCTATACAGGCTCACCACGAAAATTCCGCAAACGTTATTGGATTACTGAAGATCTTAACATGATATTTATGATTGAGATCCTAAAAATAAACTGATGATTTATCGCGCAGAGATCCAAACTATTATATCGATATTACTCAACGATTATGATACACTTATAAATGGTGATTGATATGAATGGAAAATTGCTAGCCGTTTATAAACAATTCCTTGATGCTAGGACTAAGATATCATCAAATTGCCAGTTGGCACCGTATGATTGGTATAGTCTACCCGATAAACTTTCTCGTCTATGGATTGGATATTGTAAAATGCTTTCTGAATATTCTCGTGAACTTGCCAATTCTATAAATGAGTTGGGAAGATACATTATAAATTTGGAAGCTTGGAAGTCAGTAATTAAGAACATTGATGACGAGGACGATAAATATGAAGTTATAATAGAATTTGTTAATCCATTTGCTACATTGGCAATTAATTTGCCTTATGTAATCCGTTCAAGATATATTTACTCAGTTGCTCATCTTTGTCATCAAGCTAATATGACTAAGCAAAAAAAATGGATAGATAATCTCCCAATAGATGAAGAAATATGGTTTCAAGATACTGATAAATATTCTAATTCATGGAGAGGATATAAGAAACTAAAACCTGCTTTAGAAAAAATCTCAAATAAAAAGTACCAATCGGCAACGTATGACTTTAGAAATAAATATAACCACCGTTATTCTCCAAAAATTGAACTTGGCATGACAGAGCTTGTTAAAAGAAAAGTCGGGAATGATGGTAAAGTGAGTTATATTATTGGACAGACTAATCCTTTGAAGCTTATCCAATTATTGCCTATCTTGGAAGAACAGCATGCAAATTGTCTTAAGGCATTTGAAAAGTTTCAAAATCTAGTAAATGAGCATATATCAGTTATTAGTCAAGTTTATTAGACATAGTGGATCTATACCAGTATGCCTTAATAGGGTGTCGCAGTATATATGTCGCACTACAATAGGTGAGAAAATGGAAAATGAATTTACTCAAACCATCCACTCAGATTTTTTAATCCATTGGACAGGTTGGAAAATAGATAGAGATCTCGATCCAGCTTGGAAACCTGAAAAAGTATCCCGTGATATGCCTGGCAAAGCAGTTGACGCTTATATACTCCGTTTGAAAAATATTCTGAAATTTGGCTTCTGGATGACTATGGGTGATGGCTCGGAGAAAATACAAGTAAATAACAAAATATTTGTTAAACCTTTAGTTGCAAGAACTTGTTTTACTGAATTGAAACTATCAGAGGTAAGGAAACATGCTAAAAAATTCGGAAGATTAGGGATAGGATTAAAGAGATATTACGTCTTTGATCGGTTGGGCGGTCCTATGCATTATTTGCAATCTGAAACTGAAAATCTTTTTTTCCCTCCATACTCCTCTCTTTGTAGTGATGACTTCGAAATGATTTCTTTTTACAAACATATGTGTTCTAGACGTCCATTAACCTATGACCTATTTTCTGAATCTGAGTGGCGGATTATCTTTTCTGAAAAGATAAAGAAAAGAATCCAAACTAGACATCCTGATCGCTTATCTAGATTCATTGATCCAAAGGATACTGATAATAACAATAAAGAGTTATTGGATTTTTACTATAGCATAGATGGGAGAAAGCCAGAATACTTCTTACCCCTTGATGGTTGGTTAGCCATTATTATTTATCCCACCCCAGAAGTCAAAATTAAAGCTCGTAACGACCCTGAAATAGAAAAATTAATAAGGGCTGTAAAAGCTACGAAAACTGTAACTGGCTGCCCATCATACGAATATATAATGTGGCCCATTGAAGTCGATTTAGATGCATGTAGCCATTTTTAAATAATTTATTGCTGATAACAAGCTAATCCAACGGACGGGCTTTCAGCCGCAACTTATCAGTATGTTAGGGGCATCACTTTGGGGTATGTCGAAAACTGAAAGGAGAAATATATGAAACTGAAATTCAGAATATGGTTGGTCGCTATCCTACTGATGCTCGTTTGGGCCATCTTGGCATGTGCGCCAGTAGATGCCATTACCAAACAAAACACAGCTGGCCAACCACAAGCCTATGTTGACGGATATTCGGCTGGATGTAGCTCAGGATTCGTTGCAGCAGGCCATCCATATGCCAGTTATGAAAAAGACGTGACACGATACCTTTCAGACCCCTTGTATAAAACCGGATGGGATGACGGGTTTGCCACTTGCAAGGGCCAATATGACAACATATTAAGGTCACTCTCTCACTGATTTACTGGAATCCGAGGACATAGAACATCAAAGAGCGGCCTCACCGATAGAAACTGTTAATCTTGTGCCAAAAATGTAATGTTTGAAATAAGATGCCCTAAGTGTAGATCTCGTGCCATACGCAACACTCTGCAAATAATGAAGGTTTTGATAGTAGATCTCTACTGGAGGAGAACTATCTCAATAGTATAAATTCCTTTTCAAGTAGATTCTGGATTTTAAACAAAAACCGGCTTCACATTAATCACATCATCCCTGCTCTGATTGTTTAGAGACAGGATTGCAATGGCCTGGTTATTCTCAAGCTCTCTGATCACCTGGGGATCGAGGACAGCCTTTTCACGAAGGGTTGTAGTTGTTCCTGATGTGACATTTCTACTATGGTGACTACCAGAGTAACCACTTGATACCGATTGCTGATAACTTATGTGCTTGATATCAACCCTGCCCAACAGATGATTCAGATGGTCCAAGGTTGCTTCATCCTCTGTCTTAAAGCATATCCTCTGCCTAAAATTCTGGAGTAGGGCATGCGTCATATCACGGTTCCCTATGGCGGCATAAAAGCTGGAAACAGACTGGCCGGAAATGATTCCGATGGTCTTTGATGATCGGGATTTGTCCCAGAAATTGAGATCGGATAGACCGTCTCTGTTACAGGAAACAATCTCCTGGAACTCATCACAGATGAAGAATACAGGCCGGTCCTGATTCCATGACGGCTCAGAAAGACGACGTTGCATCACGTTGAAGAACCTTAACTTGATGAAGGTGTAAACCACCTTTCCACCAAGACCCCAACGGGATAAAGGAAGATCGACAAGGAAGATGGTTCCTTTAAGTACATCCTCCATACAGGCCAGATCATCACTTTCAGAACAGAAGGCATCAACAAGATCAGGCTGACTGAAAGGAGAGAGTACCTGAGCTACTGTTGCATTAACGCCGGACACTACTTTATCATCGAAACCTGAGAAGATGTTTTTCCGGTATGAGAGGTAAGAATCAAGAAGACGGTGAGCCTGGATATCCAGCTCTTCTTTCAGGGCCTCTATTTTTACATTTATATCGATTCGGAATTCACGATCAAAGAGATAGTGATATAATGCCCAAAGACTATATAGACCCGGCATAAAAGACAGGACACCAAGGGCATTTCTACATAATTCAGTCGCTGTATTGATCCAGAAAGGATTTTCCCTGGACTCACCAGAAAGAAGGAATGCGGACTTCAGAAAAGAAGAGGCCACTTCCGGGGATAAGCCTTCCAAGAGATTTATTCCCTTCTGTCCTGGACCAATCGTCTCAATGCTCTTTTCAGTTGTCTCAGCAAAGGCAAATACTGCTTTCTTGAAATCACCCTTTATGTCGAAGATCAGACCTCCGCAATCCTGATCCAGGAGTTGCAGGAGAAGAGGTTGAATTGCCCTTGTAGTTTTACCCGAGCCTATGCCCCCCATAACAGCGGTATTCTGACAGGCATCTTCCAAAGAAAGAGTGATATGTTGTCCTGGAGCCATACCAGCCCCATGTGATTTGCAAGAAAGCTCTCCCGTGGATATTCCTAACCAGAGGCCAAATTGCGAGGTGGGGAGTAGCTTCATATTGCCCATAAACAGGCTAAAGTCTTTTACCCTGGACCTCAGCTTTTCAAAGATAAGAGCAATAATCCAAGTGAGAATAAAAATGAGGAAGGATGCGACAACCCATGCGCCAATGGATGCAATCCAATCGAAATGGTATTGTTTCAGGGTTCTCAGCCACTCAACAACAGGAATAGCACCAACCATGGCATAAATGACAAAATACGAGATAAACATTTTAAACCACCCAACAGGAGAGAGCTTTTTAAAAAAGAGGCACAACACAAATATTCCTAATGGTAAGAGAATGGACGTGTACATGGTTATAAGTCCAATGTCGCCAGCTTTATCAAAAGCAGATGGGTTCGATCCGTGGGAAGAGAATACAGCAGGACAATGAGGGAAGAATGTATAGAACGCCGTTGCCGCTAACAATCCAAGAATGCCAAACCCAATAGAGGCAACAATGACTTCCCAGGGAGTTAATGGAATAGGGGAAGGGTCAACCGTTGGTTTTTCCCCTCTCTTTATTGCGGTAGAACCGGAACCCCTGGCTTTCCTGAAATAACTCAGTGATTCTTGGTGATATGATTCTTTCACAGATGCCCTCAACAAGTGTAATGATTCTAACTTAGCAATTGTATGTATTCTTTTTTAACATAATCTTCGCTTGAGCGCAACCTGGGCAGATGGGTAAATAGATTTTAAAACCAATGCCCTCTCCACTCGCCTCCTAAGCGTCCCGCCAGGCTGATAAGCCTGTCATGCCCCTTGCAGCGTTTCTAGGGCTTCTTTAAGGAAGAAAAGCCTTTCTTTCGGTCGTTCCTCCCTCTCCCTTCAATCGTTTGTGAAAGGGGGAGGGAGGAAAAGTTGTTGTTTACATGCATCAGACCAAATCAAAGGAGGGCTTTATGAAGCTTTTAACAGCAGAGTTGATCAATCAGTTTCCCAGGCTTTACGAGACCGAAAAAAAACCAAAAGATCAGGTGAAGATCATCGCCAAGTTCTTTCACCCGTTATCAGCCGCAACCTGGTACGCAACGGAGTACGACCCGGAAGAGAGGTTGTTCTTTGGGTTCGTAAACCTTGGCGATCCTTTATATGCCGAGTTGGGTTATTTCTCCCTTGATGAACTGGAAAGCGTAAAGGTCATGGGTCTCGGTATCGAGAGAGATCTGCATTTCGGAGAGCATTATTTATTCGAAGTTATGGAAGGCAAAAATATATAACCACCCGCGTCCGCCGGGTAACCGGTGGACGCGGGTCTAAATGTATAAAAGATGTATACCGAACGAGTCTCAAAGACCTTTCATCTCATGTAGAAAAATCCTATTCATGAAGCCTTATAGCAGGGAATGCCCCATATATCTTAATGAGATATCTCTTAGTCATCCAAGAAGCCTATGGATAAACGGGAAGATGAATTTATAAGCAACCCCCAGGAACACACAAGAAAATAACCCACCCAATGCAGCAAACCCGAACACCTTCAAAAAGAAGTGATCATAAACTGAGGAGAGACTTTCCTTGTGTCTGAAAGAAAGCTTACTCATCTCCTGGGTTGTGTTGTTGATGTCTTTATAAAGAGACTTGGCTTCATCAGTAATTCTCTTATGTTCAGCCAAAAAATTATTTAAGGTGTCGATAAAGTTTTGCTGGTTCTTCTTCTGTTCATGGGAATACTCAAGAAAGAACACATCCATCTCATCGATCTTCTGTTTCTGCAGTTCAAGAATGGAATCGAGACCTTCCCTGATAAGACGAACATCCTGCATCTCATTGAGAAGGGATAATCTTATTTCCTGCTTGATAACCTCTCTTACTTCAGATAATTCCTGCCCACTCATGACGCATCACCCTCAGGCGGAAGGCCAAAGAGAGCCCGATCATTATCCCGGACAAGAAAGCCGTCCATAAGCTTAACAAGCTCCTGTTCTTTGTCCTTGTATTTCACCTCAAGGAAGTAAGCGCCGATGAGGATCTTCTTCCGCGTGTCTGCGGCCCGTTCCACTTTCTTCAGGCGGGTCTTGGCGTTTGAAATCTGCTGTTCGATCTTCTGTTTTTTCTGCAGAAGTTTTGTGAGTGAATCTGGTTTTTTCGGTTGCATTCTGCCCTCTCAAAGTAATATAAATACAAATGTTGATATGTTTTAAAGTATGTGAGGTTAGATGTCAAGCGAGAGCACACCAAGGTTTTTCATGAGCCCGATAGCGTATCGGGATTTATCGTAACGTACGAGGCCACCCCCATGCGAGAACAGACCGAAGGGCCAAATACTTTACGAAGGAAAGGCGCACTGATACAACGCAAGCGTCGTGTGCGTATTGAGAAAACGACTAAGGATTAAGCGGATAATAAAAATGGCGTGTTATCATTCTACAACTAAGATAGTAAGCAGGTCTTCAGGGAGAAGTGCAGTCTCTGCTGCTGCATATCGAAGCCGTGAAAAACTCTATGATGAGCGCCAGGACCTTACCTTTGACTACACGAAGAAGAAAGACCTTGCCTATGCAGAGATCCTCCTACCTGAAGGTACACCCGAGAGACTGAAAGACCGCCAAACGTTGTGGAATGAAGTGGAAAGGGTAGAGAAGAGGAAGGACGCCCAGCTCGCACGGGAAGTTGAATTAGCGCTTCCAAAGGAACTTAACCTCGAACAGCAGATTGGGCTGGTACGGGAATATGTACAAGCACAATTCGTGGATCAGGGCATGATAGCCGACATCTGCATTCACAAGAGCGAGAAAAACCCGCATGTTCACATCTTACTTACTACGAGAGAAGTCACGCCAAACGGATTCGGCAATAAGCAAAGATCCTGGAACGATAGAGCAAATATACTTATCTGGCGTGAAGAATGGGCGAATATCCAGAACCGGAAATTACTGGAAGCCGGTTATGACATCCAGGTTGACCATAGGAGCTTCGAGGATAGAGGCATTGATCTTGAACCAACAACGAAGATAGGGATAGCAGCGAAATACCTGCCCAAGGGCTACCTCCACCTGCAAGAAACCCGAGGACTTGATCGCCTCGAAGAGTACCAGAGAATATGCAGAGAGAACGGAGAACGCATCATCAATGATCCGGTAAAAGCCTTGAAGCTCGTTGGGCATTACGATGCCGTGTTCAAGCGGGAAGACATCATGGATTTTGCCTTCCGGCACAGCGCAGATGCAGATCAGTTCAACCGGGTATTATCCGCCCTTGAGAACAGCATGGAACTTATCAAGATCGGGAAAAACGATAAGGGAGAAGACCTGTTTTCTACCCGCACCATGATGATGAGCGAGAAGACCATGCTCGATAATGCGAGAGTAATGAGATCCTCAAGCGAACACGTGCTGGAGCAGGCTACCATCAACCAGACAACAAAGAACTACACCATGAGCGAGGAGCAGGAAAAAGCCTTCAGAGACATCGCAGAGGGTGGCGATATCTCCGTCATGATCGGTCGTGCAGGAACTGGGAAAAGCTACACCCTCGGAGCAGTCAAGGAAGCATACGAAGCAGGAGGATATAGAGTAAGAGGACTTGCTCTTTCAGGCATTGCAGCAGAAGGTCTGCAGAATGAAAGCGGCATAGAAAGCACAACCATCTTCAGGCAGTTGGATGACTGGGAAAATGAGAGAAATCTACTCAGTAAAGACCAGATCCTGGTGATCGATGAAGCCGGGATGGTGGGCACCAGACAGATGCACGAGATCCTCAATCATGCGCATGAAGCAGGAGCAAAAGTGATCCTGGTGGGAGACAACGAACAGCTCCA
>Ga0187877_1000055_pt1 | contig 139958 bp, 118 predicted proteins | sample June2016WEW_17_1_3_FD_132430 | JGI IMG/M metagenome (GOLD analysis project Ga0187877, IMG submission 132430) | Peatland microbial communities from SPRUCE experiment site at the Marcell Experimental Forest, Minnesota, USA - June2016WEW_17_100 | ecosystem: Environmental > Terrestrial > Soil >...
AGCCCGTGACAAAGCTCTACCGGTCGTGCCTGCCGTTCATCATTATTATGATCATTGCGCTACTTGTGATAACCTACTGTCCCTGGATGAGCCTTGCGCTCATCGAGCACTTCGGCATCCGCTGAAAGATTGATTGGAACGTGTAGTTGCTTACATGCTTAGATCATCACAATTATCAAAGAGATTCTTCGCTTCCTTATTTTTTTAAAGTTATCTTGCTCTTTTCAGAATTATTGCAAACAATGAGTTTTGCAATTAACCTCATGCGGTGCTCATTGAGCTTCCTGGTCATCTCCACCGGCACCCCACCAGGGGGTTCATCATCGGCCTCAGCCCATTCTGAATAAATCCGAATTATTCTCATCGACGCAGCGGAAAAGTCCCGATATATGAATGAATATGGCACAGGGCATCCCGATTCTGCACTCAAAGTTGATGGCTCCGCGCACAACGGACACCATCATTCGCGATAAACTCCAACAAGTCATTCTTGAGATCCCCCGGAAAAGGGTTACCACTGTAACTGCTGGTGCTGGTTACGGGAAAACGACATTGATCGCCCAGGCTGTGCAAGGGTACGATACGGTGTGGTACAGGCTGGATAGCCTTGATCGAGATTTTACCACTTTCATGTATCACCTCATTGAAGGAGTGCGCAGGATATACCCGAACTTCGCCGGCGAGGTCATGAAACGTTTAGAGGAAAGTCAGACCTTGAGCCTCGAATACAAGGGCATAATGACGCTCTTTGTCCATGATCTCGGCTCAGTGCTGAAAAAAGACATCATGATTGTCCTGGATGATTATCATAACGTAAAGGACTCCCCAATGATCCTGGATGCAGTACAGCTCCTGGCAGAAAATCTGTGCGCATCCGCCCACCTCATCATCATCAGCCGTTCAGAGATACCCTTGCAGCTTTCACGCATGCGGACCATGCGGGACGTTATTGATATCAATCCGGAGGACCTCCTCTTTTCATCAGAGGAGACAAGGCTGTTCTTTGCTCAACTTTTTCAGATCATCCTCTCAGAGGATTCCCTTGAGCTTCTCCACGCTAAAACCGCGGGCTGGGTGAGCGCCTTGATTCTCTTCTTCCATTCGATCAGACAAAAAGATCTCGTGGATATCGAGCGGGAAGTACGCAAGCTCAAAGGCTCAGGCAGGCTTATCTCTGATTACCTTGCTGAAAATGTGTATGCCATGCTGCAAACCGAGCTGAAGCATTTCCTGATGATAACATCCATCCTTCCCCAGCTGAACGCTGTATTCTGCAACAAGCTTGTGGGCATTTCTCATTCAGCACAAATCCTTGGAGACCTCCGGAAGAGCCACCTCTTCACCTTTGCTTTAAATGAAGATGGAAATGAATATTGCTACCATCAGCTCTTTCAAGAGTATCTGCAGGGCGTCCTCAAGCGCGAGATGGGCGAGGCTGAGCTAAGCAGTCTCCATAGCAAAGCAGCCCGGATTCTAGAAGAGAGCGGCAACGAAGAAGATGCTGTCCATCACTATCTCATGGCAGGCGCTTTTGAGCAGGCCTGCAATGTCCTTGATAAGATTTGCCTTGCCCTCATCGGAATGAGCAGACCCGAATTTATCAATGCCTACCTGAACAAAATCCCTGAGACCTATTTCACTACCCACCCATGGCTTGAGTTCTTGCGCGCCCATGCCCACATCTTCTCAGGGAGGTTTCTTGAGGGAGGGATGTGCCTCATCAAAGCACTCTCCATCTTCAGGCAGCACCATGATCAGCTAGGGATTGACCGCTGCCTCGACACCATGGCCACAGGACTGTACTTAAGCGGTGATTTTGACAAGGCAGAAAAGATATTTGAAGAGCTGCTTTTAAGCCCATCCCTTGACCCCATCCTGCACGTGGAAGCACTCATTCATCTCACATTCATTACCTGCCAATACGGGAAGATCAAAGATTCGGATGCTTATTATGCCAAGGCGCTCACCCTGTTGCCGGACATTGAAGATCCCGTCTTCAGGGAAGCACACCATGCCTGGCTCATGATCTACCATGGCTTCAGACATGTTATCTCTGGGAATCCCGGTAAGGCCATTGAACTAGCCGGAACAGCCAAAGAAAAGCTCCAAAGAATGCAATCCGACCGTCTTTTAACCCTGGGCTACAATCTCACATCCATGGCATGTTTTTATCAAGGTTCGTATGTACAGGGACTTGAAGAGGCCTGCAAAGGGTTGATGATTTGCAGAGAAAAGGGCTTCCGTGACATCACCTATGGATGGCTACTTTGTCAAGCTGGCTCCAATGCCTTAGGGCTAGGCAAGGTTGATGAGGCCATAGGGTATAAAGAAGAAGGTCTTAAACATTTTTTAGAGTTGAAGTCACCATTTGGTGTTGCCTATGCTTATCTTTTCCTTGAAAGTACCTACTTGTCTATGGGCAAACTGGATCTTGCCGAAGAAATGGGTATTGCATGCCTTGATGCATCCAAGGGCATGAACCTGCCGCATATTACCGGGCCTGCCAAGGGCTTGCTGGCGGATATCCATATCCTTCGGGGTAAGCTCGATGAGGCAGAGGCTCTCATCAAAGAGGCACAGTCAACATTTTCTTTTTCTACCCAGTTTGAATGGGGAATCTATCGCCTCTATACACGGCTGCACTGGCAGCGGGGGCAGAAGGAAGAGGCTCTTTCCTGGCTCCACAAAGGCCTTAAAATCGCCCGGACCCACCGGTATGACAAATGGGTTGCCAATGACTGGGGCTGGCTGATGCCCATGCTCCTGGAACTGTACGCCAGAGGGTTCATGCGGAGTTATATCCAACAGATCTTCAGCATCGTCGGCGATCATGCCCGCAGTGGCCTCATGGGCATGCAAAAATTCGCCAATCCGCATATGCTGCAGGCAATCTCACAGATCCTTCAGGACTTGCCGGAAGCATCCCTGCCTAGCCTACGGGTATATTGCCTGAGGAGATTCCAGGTATTCAAAGGCAAAGAAGAAATACTACCCGAGCTCTGGAGGAGCAAGAAGGCAAAGATGCTCTTCAAGCTGCTCTTGCATCATCGCTCCCACGGCTATGTGAGCAAAGAGGTGTTCATGGAGCACCTCTGGCCTGAAGAAGACCCGGAGAAGACAGCAAAACGCTACCACGTGGCCCTCACAACGTTGCGAAGGATCCTGGAGCCGAACCTCGAGCGGGGTCAGCTCTCAACTTATCTTAAGAGTGACGGAGACACCTACCTGCTCGATCTCGGCAAAGATGGTTTTACAGACCTCGACGCCTTTGAAGAGGCATGCAGAAAGGCCAAAGATTCCACAGATGCCCAGCTGTGTATAAAATACCTTTTGGACGCGGATAGGCTCTATAATGGCGATTTTCTCGAAGAAGACCTCTATGAGCCATGGTGCCTGCAGGAGCGTGAGCGCCTCAAGGAGCTGCATCTTTCAGTTCTTGCCAGCATCATCGACTACTTTGCCCGGAAGAGAGAGCTGGAAACAGCTATCAAATACTCCCATAGTTATCTGGCTATTGATGCCTATGCTGAGGATATTTACCAAAACCTCATGAAACTCTATGCCCTCACAGGAAACAAGCCAATGGTGCTCAAGACCTATGAGCGTTGCAAAGACAATATCATACGCGATCTCGGATGCCCCTTGAGCCAGGAAACTGAGCTGCTGGCAGAAGAATTACTCCAGGGGTGAGACCCACCAGTTCCAAGAACAGTTAAACGCATAGTGGTGCTGAGACCTTGACACTTCAAAATTCATCTCTGTATTAAACATACACTCAACATTTAAAGTCTTTATATCATCAATTAATTCCCGATTAATTCTGATGATTCATTACTGATATCAAGACTGATATTAAAGAGGATAACTGATGGGTTTTGTAAAATCACTTCAGGAAATCATGGCCAATATAAGGGCAACTGCCGACTTTTACGATGCCGAGATGCTCACCGTCTTCTGGGAGACTAAGCCTGAGATTATCGCTAGGCTGCTGCCGGCTCCATTAAAGCCTACCGGAGAGCCTCTCGCCATGGCATTCGTCGCAAACTATCCGAGGACCAATTTCGATGTTGTCTACAAGGAGAGCGCCCTGTTCATACATGCCGCTTATAATGGCGAGGAAGGGAATTACTGCCTGGCCATGCCGGTGACCAACGACATTGCCATGGCGGGTGGACGGGAGGTCTACGGATTCCCCAAGAAGATAGCGGATATCGACATTACCCGGCAGGGAGAAACGGTAAGCGGTTGGACTGAGCGCCGCGGGGTCAGATTCATGGAAGTACGGGCGAGGCTGGCCGGAAAGTTTAATGATGTCCAGGCTCAGGAGAAACTCATGAGCATGGCTGCAGGCGATGACGGATCAATAAAGGGGATTTCGTACAACTTCAAGTACTTCCCGGCTCCGGAAGGCGGCTCGTTCGATTATAATCCGCGCCTCGTCAGGCAGGAAACGGTCCTCAGGCCCAAGCAGATGCTGTTTGGAGAAGCAGAGATCATCCTGAAGCCGTCAGATTACGACCCCTGGGCTGAGGTCGAGGTCGTGAAGATGCTCGGCGCGCTGTATACTGTGGGTGACAATTCCATGCTCGGAGGGAAGGTGGTAGCCGAGGCTGACTTCATGCAGTTCGCCCCCTATGCCTTCCTGAAATGGGACATGAAATAACATACGTAGAGGTGCTGCATCATGTCCCACAGATGATCATCATGCCTCCGCCCTCTCTATCTCCCGATCCCCGAGGAGAGGGAAGAGACTTTTGGCATGAATGGATGAGAGACCGGTCGCAGCACATAGTATCCTGTCCTGGATTTCATTTTTCATGGGACGCGGCGGGCATGTGAGCGGATAGGAGGGTGTTCAATGACATACCGTGAAATCGATATCAATGTGAGCCGCGAGCTGAAGACTATGTTGAACCAGGTGGAGAAGTTCAGCATGGAGGTCATGCGGCCGGCAGGTATTGCCCTGGACAAGCTCCCGAATCCTGAGGATGTGATCGCGAAAGGCTCGGTGCTGTGGGATGTCATGAAGGGCTTCAGAGAGTTGGGCCTTCACACGATGCAGATACCCAGGGCCTGCGGCGGCATGGCGGAAGACAGGGACCCTATGGCGGGCATCCTGATCGCAGAGCAACTCGGCTATGGAGATGCCGGTCTGGCCATCAGCATGGGAGTAGCATGCATGCCGTTTAACTATGCTGGCATGTTTCCTATGCCCGAAATGCAGCAGCTTGCCCAGGATTTCTGTAATGACAAGGAAGGCAGGATGATCGGATGCTGGGCCATTACAGAACCAGATCACGGCACTGACTGGAGTCTCGGGGGTAATAACCCGAAGTCCGGCCCTTCGGTAAAAGCAGTATTGAAGGGAGATGAATATATCGTGAACGGTGAAAAATCCGCATGGGTTTCCAATGGAACCATTGCCACCCATGCACTTCTCCATGTGGCACTTGACCCATCAAGAGGCATGCAGGGCCAGGGCCTGGCTATCATCCCCCTGGACCTGCCTGGGATTTCCCGTGGTAAGCCCCTGGACAAGATGGGCCAGAGGCCGTTGAATCAGGGGTCGATAAGATTTGAGGATGCCAGGATCCCGAAGCACTATATGGTCATCCCTTATCCGGACTTCATCAATGCCTCGGGCGGGCAAGGGCTGGCCAATGTCAATGGCGGTATGGCCATAGTCTTTGCTGGGCTTGCCAAGGCAGCGTTCGACGAGGCGTTCAGGTATTCGAAGCAGAGGATTCAAGGCGGCAGGCCCATCTGCGAGCACCCCACCATCAAGCTCAAACTCATGAAGATGTTTACCATGGTGGAGGCTGCCAGGGCAAACGCCCGCAGGATGGCCCTGTACAACCAGCTGAATCCGTTTGCCCCGGCAGTTGCCCATGCAGTCGCTGCCAAGTGCCTTTCCACTGAAACAGCTACATGTGTTGCGAGCGATGCCATGCAGATATTCGGTGGTTACGGCCTGGCCAAGGAATATCCCATCGAGAAGATGTACCGGGATGCAAGGGCAAGCATGATAGAAGACGGTGTCAACGAAGCCCTGTCCATAAAGGCCATGGACTTTATGTAAATAACCACACGAAAAGACTTTTGCACCATATTCCAAGCCCCTGGGGACAAATATACAGCACGACAGAACTTTGCATACCCGCGTCGCTCTTCATCGAGAGCGTTGCGGCGTACGCTTAAGTACGCCTCACGCCTCGATTTCATCGCTCCTTGGTCTGCTTTGTTCTGCCGCGCTGTATGCGCGAACTAATATGTCGCTCTGTATAGTAGGATCAGAGATTATTTTCTGCGATTTCTTCTCGGTTTTAGGATGACAGAAAATTGAAGATCTTGGGATTAAACATACGAAACTATCCCTTCATACCAGAGCGTGTCCTCTGGCACGATATCAATACGTTTCGCAGATTGATTTCAGGTAAAATTCTATGTACCAGACTCCTTTTGGAGGTCTTTAGCTTTTTCTCCTCGGGGTGTTAAAGCTGCAAGCACAATAGCTGTTACAAAAAGTGCGGGTACATCACCCATGAGATGACCATGATTCTGAGGATTAACGAGTGACTGAACGGTCATAATCCCGCCATGCACAATACTTGACCAGACGGTGAACCAGATGAGGCTGAGATGAGCAAGCGGGTTCCGGGATGCAATGATCAGGAATACACCCAGAGTCGCATATATTCCGACAATCATCTGAAGGTAGTCCGATTGGCCTCCTGAATGCCATACCCAGCCTGATGGCCAGATAATTGTAAGCGGGTAGAGTGCAACGAGCATTATTAATCCAAAGAGAACCAATGCAACCCGAAGATATTTAAGACGATCGATGTCTGTCATAATTTTCTCCTTTCGCTAAGGGCTATCCGGGAATAGATTATCAGATTGAACATTTACTTATAGGTTAAGTTTTGGTCTGATTATGTCAAGGATAGGTTAGTCATTTGTCCCGACTCTTTGATAATGTTTCCTGGTGAACTCGAGAGAAGTGTCCCCAAGAGATTGATTAGATTGGCCTCATGAAGGTGCCATAGGGACAGTACTGATGAACAGGGTGGACCTGGGACAATTTGTATGAAAAACGATTTCTCAAATAAGTATAGATCGGAAGTTTTCTACGCACCCGAATTTCTTGAGGATATCCGTGCTTCCAGACATTGTCTGCAACTTTTTCTTGTCATACGGGTGCGCTTATGCCATGAAGGGTTCGCGCCGATATGTCATGCACACAATGAAGGTATGCAAGGAGAACCACGCACAGATGTCCACACAGAAGAAGCCGCTTCGCATCCTCAGCTACAATACGCATGTATGCATCAAGGCATCAAAGCGCTCTGAACGCATGAAGAACCTCTGGAAGCATGTCCTGCCGTCCAGGTGCAAGATGGATAACCTCAAGAAGATATCCACCATCATGAAATCGTTCGACATGGTGGGCATCCAGGAGTCGGACGCAGGCAGCATAAGATCGGGCTTTAGGAACCAGACTACGTTCCTTGCGCACCTCGGCGGGTTCGACTATTGGGCCGAGCAGGTCAACCGAGAAATGGTCTTTGCGCGGCACAGCATCGGCTTTCTCTCCCGGCACCCCATCCTCTCCGTGACAAGGCATCAGCTCCCGGGCAAGATACCCGGCCGGGGGCTCATGGTCGTCCATCTGGATCTCATGGGACAGCCCATGGCCTTTGCGGTTTCACACCTGTCGTTGGGCCCAAGAGACAGGATCAGACAGGCCGGCTATATAGGCGACATCATTCGGGAGCTTGACTGCAATACCATCCTTGTGGGCGACTTCAACTGCACCTCAGACAGCAAGGAGCTTAAGGTCATTGCCAATAAGTCGGGCCTGCGGTTGGCCATCAAGGATATGCCGACATATCCGAGTTGGAGACCGATGCGGGACATAGACCATGTCCTTGTCTCCGAAGGCATCATGATCAGAAAGGCCCATGTAGTCAATTTCACCTTGTCCGACCACCTTCCCCTTGCCATAGAGGTGCTCATAGAAGGGACTGAAGGGCGACAAGAACCTGCACTGCCCGAAGCGGCCTGAAAGGAAAATCTCCTTAGATTACCTCTTTCCGACTTTGATGAAGCCACGGAAGCGAGCATAGTCAACCATGCGGCTGAAGGCATAGATGGCACGCTCCGGTGTGGGGTAGCTCGGTATGCCGAGTTTCATAAATCCTTCGTGCGTGTGCCTGATTTCCTTTTCCGTACCGCCATAGGAACTCACCAGGATGGGTTTATGCCGGTGTTCTTGTATGACTCCTCCGAATGCCTCCTCGATGTCGAAGATGCTCTCCGGCATGAGGACAAAGATGATGAGGAGTGCATCGATGTCGGCCTGATCAAGGAGGCAGCGTGCGATGTGGGCCATGGTCTTCTGCGAGCCGTGCTGCTCGACTGCCGACCATATGTCGATGGGGTTGCGCACGGGAGCCCAGGCAGGCACGACCTCCCGGAGCCGTTTTATGGTGGATCGTTTCAGCGTGGGCAGTGCCACGGAGTATTCGTCGCAGGCATCCGTGGTGACCACACACCCCATGCCGGTGATGGAGAGGATCCCAAGGCGGTTGCTGCGGGGCAGGCTGAGCGACTCAAAGGCGGCCAGGCAATCGAAGAAGGATTCCGAATCGTGGACCCTCACCAAGCCTGTCCGACTGCAGACAGCATCGAATATGACATCCGAGCCCGCAAGCGAGCCTGTGTGCGAGGCGATAGCCTGTGCGCCTGCCTCGGTTCGGCCGGACTTTACGACCACGACGGGCTTCTTCCGGCAGGCCCCGGCTGCGGCTTTTGTAAAGCGCTCTCCGTCCACGATCCCCTCGAGGTACATGCCGATGGTGGTTGTCTCGTCATCATCGGCCAGATACTCCAGCAGATCCGACTCGTTCACATCGCCCTTGTTTCCGATGCACGCCACCTTGGACAGCCCGAAGGGCCTGAAGTCGGCAATCCAGCGGCCCCACCCTGAGGAGAAGACCCCTGACTGGCCGATGAGTGAGACACCTCCTTGCATGATGGGCTCGAGTCCGACAATGGATGTGGCGAGCCCTGCGCCCGGGTGGATGGTGCCGATGCTGTTGGGTCCCATGAGCCTGATTCCCGCCCTTCGGGCTTTCAGGACGATCTCTTTCTGCTCGTGGGCGCCGTCCTCGCCCATGTCCGAGTATCCCCCGGTGCTGAGGATGACGGCCTTCACCCCTTTGGCCGCGCAGTCATCGATGGCTGCAGGCACGGCGGCCTTGGGGATGACGATCATGGCGAGGTCCACGGGACCTTCGATGTCGCGGACATTCTTATAAGTCTTCATCCCGAGGATATCGTGCCCCGACGGGTTGATGGGGAGGATTGTCCCTTTGAAGCCTGCCTTCATGAGGTTTCTCAGGATGATATTGCCCCCCTTGCCGTAACTGCGGGATGCCCCGATCAGCGCCATGGACTTGGGGCTGAAGAACGGGTCGATCGTGCCGGGGCCGCGGTGTTTCACGGATAGGGACGTATATCTTTCAGCAAGCCTGACGAGGGCGTCGACAGCGACCCCGCCATGGGCATATGCAATGAAAGGGTTGATATCGATCTCGATGATGTCGGACCGCTTCACCATCAGCCGTGACAGTGCCACGATTGCATCGGTCACGGTCTTTACATCGATGGGTGCCTGCCCGCGGATACCCTCCAGGATGGCGGACCCCCGCAGACGTCCGAGCATAGAACGGGCTGATGCCGAGGATACGGGTGCCAGCTCAATGGCCGTGTCGCGGAAGACCTCGGTGAAAACCCCGCCTATACCGGCAAGGACAACCGGGCCGAAGACAGGGTCGCGCCGGGCGCCGAGGATGAGCTCTATCCCCGGGGAGGCCATCTTCTGGACGAGCAGCACATGGGGGACGCCTGTAAAGCGGGAACGCAACTCGCGGGCTGATCGTTTGAGGGCCTCGGCATCGGGGATATTCAGGATTACGCCCCCCTGATCGGTCTTGTGGAGGATTTCCTCCGAGCATACCTTCAGGGCTACCGGATAACCGAAACCGTCGGCATTACAGGCGGCCTCTGCCTCATTACCTGCAATGGCTTCGTCAATAACAGGAATGCCCCACTGCTTCAGAATAATTTTACCTTCGTATTCATTCACTGCCCGTACTCGCTGCACTTTCACAGGGATTCCCCCATATCTATGATTTATACTCACCCTAGCAGGGAGAAGGAAAAGGGTGCAACGGGATTATCATGAACAACGGTGGATATATGAGGAAAGAATGCCCAATAAGTTATCCCCCACGGAGATAAGGACCTCCGTGGGGGCAATTCTTTAAAAGGTTAATCCTTGATGAACTCCAGCGCGATCTTGAGCATCCTTCTGATGGGCTCTGCTGCACCCCAGAGGAGCTGGTCGCCAACGGTGAAGCAGGTGAGGTACCTATCACCAAGGTTCATCTTGCGGATGCGGCCCACCGGGACCGTGAGCGTTCCGGTTACGGCAGCCGGTGTCAGGTGTGTAAGGGTCTCCTCCTTGATGTTGGGGACTACCTTGACCCAGTCGTTTGCTCCTGCAATGATCTTTGTTATTTCCTTGAGGCTTATGTCCTTCTTGAGCTTGATCACAAGCCCCTGAGAGTGGCAGCGCATGGAGCTTATGCGCACGCAGATGCCGTCCACGGGGATGGTCTTCTTCGTGCCAATAATCTTGTTGGTCTCCACGATGCCTTTCCATTCCTCACGGCTCTGGCCGTTTTCCATGGCGATATCGATCCAGGGCAGGAGGCTGGCGGCCAGCGGATAGCCGAATACCTTCTTGGGAAAGGTCTTGTCGTGGAGGGCGGAGATCACCTGCTTATCGAGCTCCAGGGCCGCGGTTGCCGGCTTGTCGAGCAGTTTCTTTGATGCCTTGCCCACATAGGCCATCTGCTCCACGAGCTCGCGCATGTTGTTGGCGCCTGCGCCGGATGCCGCCTGGTAGGTTATGGACGTCACCCATTCCACCAGGCCTTCTCTGAACAGGCCGCCGATAGCCATGAGCATGAGGCTCACGGTGCAGTTGCCGCCGATATAGTCCTTAATGCCCTTTTTCAGGCCCTTATCGATAACGTCCCTGTTTACGGGATCTAGGATGATGATGCTATTGTCCTTCATCCGAAGCGCCGATGATGCATCGATCCAGTAGCCCTTCCATCCGGTCTTGCGGAGCTTGGGGTAGACTTCCTTTGTATGATCGCTCCCCTGGCAGGTGACGATGATGTCGGCAGTCTTCAGCTCCTTGATGTCGTATGCATCCTTGAGTGGCGGGATACTCAGACCTATCTTCGGGCCCTTCTGTCCAACCTGAGAGGTTGTGAAGAAGACAGGCTCGAATCCGTGGAAGTTATCTTCCGCCGTCATCCTGTCCATGAGGACCGAGCCGACCATGCCGCGCCAACCGATGAAAGCTACTCGTGCCATGTGAATATCCTTTCTTGATACGGAGTCGCATTCAAGCGCTACCTGTGTCGGCTTCTTGGTATCATCTTGAATGCGACTCCGTATCCTAATTTTAATTCACTTAACGGTAAAATGCCTGGGGTGTCAATCGGCAGGTATTAATTATAGAGAGTTTTAAGTGTTAAGTTTGAAGTTTTAAGTCTCAACTCCTGGTGTTGAGATCTCGTAATCAGTTTTTACCCTACCGGAAAATATCTTTAGAACTTAAAACCTAAAACTTAAAACTATTACCGACTGATCTTTTTAAGAACGATGACAAGCATCAAGCCCAAAGCCGCCAGTGCGGATTCCGCATAGAGTGCATAGGTAAAACCTCCGGTGAGCTCTTTCACCCGGGCGAATACAAGCGGACCGCAGAAGCCGGCGAATCCGCAGGCAGTGAATATCACCCCGTAGATCTTGCCGATATGTGCTGCTCCGAACTCGTCTGCTGCCAACGCAGGCATGGAGGCCATAGTCCCGCCGTAGCAGGCCAGGAGGTAGAAACAGAGACCAGCAAAGATGAATATGGTATTCACATGGGCCAGTGCAGTGAAACCCAGCGACAGGGAGATGAATATCAGTGCAAAGACAGCCCTTCTCCCGATAAAGTCGGAGATCCAGGCCCATACGAGCCTGCCGAGTCCGTTGAAGATGCCTGCAATAGCCACAATAGTACCGGAAGCGATAACAATGGATTTCATATTCTCATCGGATACGGCGCCTCGATGAACCCTGATCATGATATCCTGGGCTATGGGAGAGAGTTGGGATATCAGTCCGAGACCGGCAGTGAGGCTTACAAAAAGCATCATCCACAGAATCCAGAACCTGGGTGTACGTATGGCATCGGGAAAGGTTGATGAGACAGGCAGGACTGCAGTTTGCATCGATAATGATTTATTCTGAGGGCTCCAGCCTTCCGGGGGATTCATGAGCGTAAGGGCTGCCGTGAAGATGATCACGAGGCTGACACCCCCCCACACATAAAAGGTATTGGCAATGCCATACGTTATTATAAGATGGGGTCCGATGTTGCCCAGCGTGAACGCACCAAGGCCGTACCCCATGACCGCTAGGCCGGTAAGCAGTCCCCGCTTGTCAGGAAACCACCGGATGAGCGTGGCGATGGGGGTCACATACCCGAAACCACCCCCGAGCCCGGTGATGAGGCCATAGGCAACCAAAAGCAGGCCTATGCTCTTTATGCTGTTTGCCACACCAGCCAAAAGAATTCCAATACCGAACATAATGCCGCCCAAGGCCCCGATAACCCGGGGTGCTACCCTGTCCACCAGTGTGCCGCCGAAGGCAACGGCGAAGGCAAACATCGAAGAGTTGATCATGAATGCGGCCTGGGTCTGGGTCTCGCCCCAGCCGTTAGAAGCCATCATGGGCTTCTTAAAGATCGACCAGGCGTAAACTGTTCCCAGGCAGAGCTGCATGAGGATTGCAGACACTGCAACAAACCTCCGCCGGTATATCGGAGAGTTATTGTTCACCTTTTCACTCCCAAGAGGGTCATTTTGCCCGATTACTTCACCTTAAAAGATCGTGTGCTGAACTGTAAAGCTCATTATTATTCCTTTAATCTTACCTCCTGTTTTCCGATAAGAACGGGCAGAGAAGAAGTTAGGAGAGGAGTGCCAAAAGGATAACGGGTTAAAGAAAGAATGCTATCACCAGGACAAACCAACCAAATCTTTCCGGCAATACTTCCTGCACTTACCACGTTGTTGTTGTGCACCTTGATCCTTTTCCCCATAGGAAAGCAAGGCAGGAATGTCTGGAAATTCAGACTGCTGGGGATCATTTGTTGCCTTGGATGGCTTTACAGCCTTGGGTATATCGGTACACTCTTCAGCGGATCCGCCATAGTCCTCTCTGCAGTGCGCAGGTTTCTCTTTCCCCTTTACTTTTTCTTCCTCCCGCTTTGCGTTCATCTTTGCCGAAAGATATCACGTGCCCGATCCAGAAAATACCTTTTGGGGACTTTTTATGGCATAACTACACTCCTTGTTGCTACTTCCTGGTGGGTGCAGGCACTGCCGGAATTGATTTTCCCCCTGTTAGCCGGTGCAGGGGTCATTTATTGCGCCCTTATCCTGTATAGTGCAATGGGTGAGAAGAGGATGACCAGCCAGGCTCTCGATGTATGGTTTGTTTTCTCAGGCATTACAGGATTATTGATCCTGGCATCCATGCAAACGTACTCCTTTCTGAGCAGTGCGTCTGTTTCGTTTGCGTTCATCCCCCTGGTGTTCCTTGCGCTTGGAGTAGTTATAAATGAGGAAGCCCAGGAAGAACCAGTCATCAAAAGGGGAGAGCTTATCAAATGTATCATGGCGGCATTCATCTTGTTGCCGATTTCCTATGACATTATTGTTCTTGTCCTGAACCTGGGGAGCATAAATCTCGGAATGTATCTGTCGAACCTCTTATCCTTCGGTTTGGCGAAGATTATCTCCATAACGATCTGTGCAAGCCTCGCCTTGTTTCTCTTCACCAGGAAGACGGACCAGACCAACAACACCCTGATTGCACTGAACTGCATGCTCCTGGCCATACTCAATCTCAGAGATGTGGTAATCGCCCTTCTCCCTGAGTTCCAAACCCTGCAGATCTTCCTTCTGCATGATATCTTTATCGCAGCATCAATAGGCTCATATGTCCACCTCGTATACCGTATTGCGCAGAAACCACGTAGTATCGCTATTCCTTTGGGGTATGGCATCAGTGGTATACTCATATCGTTGCTGATCTTCAAGGCTGGTCTTACCGGTATCCAGGGGGAAGGCATCATGCATGCGCCGCTTGTGTGGGTGCTGCTTGCCATATTCTGTTATTGCAGTATTGTCCTGTTCAAGGCATCAAGGAAAGAGGCTGATCCTCAGAGAAAAGAAGGATTGAGGATTTTCTTCATCGGCTCCGGGCTTGCCATTCTCATACAGGCCTTTAACTTCCTCTCCAGCTTGGGCATCGACCCCGTACAGGTCGATACCCTCCTTGTCATCCCTGCCGCTTTGATCGTCTATGGACTCACCTATAAAGATCTCCTGAACATGAGTATGTCCTCAAAGAGGCAGATGCTCACAACAGGCCTCAAGGCCGTCCTTGCTATTGCTTATATAGCCATCAGCCCGGTCTTTTTATGGATATTACACGAATATGGTGCACTCTATGTCATCAACAGGATCATACCCTATGGCATACCCCCTCTTTTATCCTTTCTCTGTGCAGCGGTTCTCTCATTATTTGTTTTAGGTCTTGAACAGAATCGTCTCGAGGCGATTCTCTTCAGCCTTATCAGCTTCTGTTATGCCCTTTTAAATCTTGATATCACCCTGGTGGCCATTGTACCCGACATCAACCTTGCATTGAAGATTTCCCGTCTCGATCACTTCTTTCTTTGTCTTATCATGTTCGGGGTCAATCTCCATCTCAGCTATCTCGTGATCGGAAAGAAGACCAAGTGGTGGGTAGTCTATGCGGCATACATTATCGGGATCATCATGGCGCCACTTTCCCAGACCCGCTACTACTTCCAGGGCATGTATACCTATTACTGGGGATACTTTGCTCACAAGGCCATACTTTTCGATATTATGAGCGGACTATGGCTTGCCGGTCTTCTCTATGGAATCTATCTGCTCAATAAGGAACGCAAGACGACAAAGGCCTTGCAGAAGACCAAGGTCAGTCGCGTCCTTAGAGCCTTTCAAATCCTGGCCGCATTGAGCATGTCCAATATCCCGGCCATCAACGGGGTCGAGTTCTATCCACTCGGGACCTTTGCATTCATAGGACTCATCTACCTTGCCTATGGCCTTTTCGTCTTCAATCTAAGACATGCCCTCCAGCAGGTGAGGGCCGCCGTTTTCTGGATCGGCATCGTTATCCTCCTTGGAGCGATCGGGCTCTTTCCTCAGAAAATACTGCACGTCGAGAATTATACCACCCTGATGCTTGTGAGCGTACTCGGGGTGGTCATCCTCTTTCGTCCGGCGCGCAAGGGGTGGAATGCGGTGGTGAATCTGTTTATCATGAATGAGAGGGACGAACTGAATGACGAATATGCGCGCTTTACAGAAAACCTCTCCCATATTCATCATCTCAAGGACATCCATCAGGCCCTCAATGAGTGGTCGTTCCGTGTGTTCTCAACTACATTCTGCGCACTTCTTGTCCGCAGGGGAGATAATGAATCCCTCAAGGGCTGGAATACATGGAACACAAATTTTTCATCAGGGCTCTTCAGCAAGGATGATGACATACCCTGCGGTGAACACCTCCTTGACATAGAACCTGATCATGCAATTTCAAGGATCGCAGGCATGAGCAATGGCATTGCATCAGGCGATATGCTTGCGAAGATGATATCCGAGTTACCGTCTAAGACAAAGCGTGAATCCGAGCTGTTCGAATATGCGGAGATCCTTCTCCCTGTCAGTCTGGGTGATCATAGCCTTGCTGTGCTCTTGCTTGGAAGGAAAAACAACGGATCAGGCTACAGGGCCTCCGAGATCGATCTGATCCAGTCAATGGTCCTCGTGCTGGGACCCTATATTGAAAATGCATTGCTCCTGGAATCTCTTGAAGGCCAGGTCAACAAACGAACGAGTGATCTCAATAAAGCCCTTATCGAGGCCATGCTCAAGGAAAAGGAGATCATAGCCCGGAATCAGGTGATCGAGACGCAGAATCAGATCATGGCGGTCCTGCTCGAAACGAGTACAAGGATACACCATATTGAAGGGTTGGATGATCTCTTCAGCTTTACCCTGAATCAGCTGAAGATCCTGTTCCCTGATCTATGCGGAGGTATTATCATTGAAGGAGCCAAGCGGAACATCCTTGAAGCCAGTGCATTTGTGGGCCTGAGTGATGCGGAGCAGAAGGTCATCCTGGAACACAGGCTTAGGATCACCGAACCTGGAATCGATACTATTTTACGCGCGGAGATGGAAAAGGAAGAGATTGTGGGAAATAGTCCGGACACACCGTTCTGGAAGGTATTTCCTTTGCAGGGAAGGAGTGAGAAGGCCGTTGGGTATATGATCCTTAAAGGAAAAGACCTTGACGGGCCAACAGGAGAGACGGTCATCCTTTTCATTGCCCAGATCTCTGCGGTTGTGCAGAACAGGCTCCTGCTCACCCACTTGGAGAAGATGGCAAGCACGGATAGTCTCACCGGCGTCTACAACCGGTCTTTCCTGGACCGTGAGCTGGGAAAGGCCGTCAAGCATGCCAAGCGTATCAAGAATATGTGGTTCTCGCTTATGATTATTGATGTGAACGGGCTCAAGCAGATCAATGATACCTACGGACACGGGGTGGGAGATGAGGCCATCATCAAGGTAGCGGGCATGCTCAAGTCGGCATGTAGGGACACGGACATCGTCTCGCGCATCGGAGGAGATGAGTTCGCCGTACTGATGCCCTCGACAAACCTGCCTCAGGCTGAGATCCTCCATACCAGGATCAGGGATGGGGAAACGGGCCTAAGGGTGCTTCTTACACCTTCTGAAGGCAAACATATCAATATCCCCATCCGTATCAGCATCGGGCTTGCAAGCTCAGATGAATCAGATCCTGATAACGTCATGAAGATGGCCGATGATCGCATGTACCTTGACAAACAGCATTATTATGCAATGCGGGCCAAAGAACCAAGTTTTGCGCGTCAATGACGCATCGTTTTTAAATTATCCTTAGGTTTTTTCCCCGGATAAGCGCATATGCTTTCAATCGTCTCATGGTTTTAGTAACCGTTCACCTCCTAGCCGGTAAAAAATTCACAGGAAAGGATTGACAATGCAGAGGAAAGCAATTATTACTTGAAGTTAAGAAAATAATTCCCTCTATGAGGATATTCGGAGATGAAGAACGAGGAGGAGGTACCTATGAAGAACCGTAGTATGCTTTCAGCAGCAGTCATGGCGTTTCTTATTCTATGTTTTTGCGTAACCGGAGCTTATGCCGAGAACCGGGAAGGGGCGATCACGGTGACGCCATTTATAGGCGGGTTAGACATCGACAGACATATACCCTGGGATGCTACAAGTTGGGCCTATGGACTTGGGCTGGGATATAATATATCTGAGAAGCTCGGAGTAGAATTAACTTTCCATTATGCTGAACCCCGAGATAAAGACTCTCAGATGAATCTTAATACCGGCATAACCCCACCTAATTATGATGGGAAAATCTATGTCTACAAGCTTGATCTGCTCTATCATTTAATAGGTCTTCTTCCGGGTGATTTAGTTCTGCCCTATATTGCAGGGGGCATAGGGGATATCAAATATTCAACTAATCGCCCAAATGGTTTTTCGGAAAATAATTTTCTGGTGGATGCTGGTGGAGGCTTAAAAATCTTCCTCACCAGAGATTTGGCCCTTAGAGGGGATGTACGTTATATGTTGGACTTCGATAGTGAACATGATCATAATAGTCTTCTCTACACCGTCGGCCTGACCTATGAGATCGGCGGGAAAACGAAAGAGGTTGAGCCTGAGCCGGTTGCCGCCTCTGAGCCTGCACCAGCACCCGCTCCCGCTCCTGCTGTGGTAACTCCTCCACCAGCACCGGCACCGAAAGAGCAGGGGTCGATCACCTTCAGAAACATCCTTTTTGATTTCGACAAATACACGATAAAGCCCGAATCCTACCCCATTCTCGATGAGGTGACGGATTATCTCAAGGCCAATCCGAATGTGAAGATGGAAGTCCAGGGCTATTGCGACAACAGGGGCACATATAAATACAACGTGAAGCTCTCTGACGAGCGTGCCAAAGCCGTAAGGAAATACTTGGTGGATAAAGGCATTCCGGGCGATAGACTCACTGCCAAGGGTTACAGCTTCGATAATCCTGTAGCCTCCAATGCCACCGACGAGGGCAGGGCATTGAACAGAAGGGTCGTATTCAAACCCATCCAGTAGCTGCTGTTTTTACGATATCGCAATGAAAGGGAAGGCCGGGTGTTGACCCGTCCTTCCCTTTTTCTGTTCCGACACCGTATTTATTGACTCTATGAACCGGCCCCCTATTATTAGACGAAGGCAAGGCATATTCTCTATAAGGACTGTTGATTTTCTTTGGGGTGAAAATCCCGCACGGACATAAGGGAGGTAACATGGATGAGAGACAACGCATTGAAGCACTTGATGCGGCACTTCAAAACGAAAAGAATGAGAGAGAGTTTTATCTCAAACATGCAGGGCGTACCCGTAACCCTATAGGGAAGGCCATGTTTCAAAAGATAGCTGATGATGAGCTGGAGCATTACCAGAGGCTTAAGGCCCTCCACGAAAAGTGGCAAAAGAAAGATAAATGGCCCGAGACTCTCCCACTGAGCGTGAAGAATACGAATATCCAATCCGTCCTTCGGGATTTGATCAGGAAAGTTGAAGAGTCTCCTCTGGCTGACACCGATGATCTGGAGGCCGTCGACATAGCAGCGGCATTCGAGGCAAAGGGAGCCGAGGCCTATATCGAGCTGAGCAGAAGTGTCACGGATGGAAAAGAAAAGGCCTTCTTCGAGCTGCTTGCATCAATGGAGCGGGAGCACTACCTCTCCCTGAAAGATTTTGAGGAATATATGAAGGACCCTTCTTCGTGGTTTACCAAAAGGGAGCACCATGGGTTGGATGGCGCATAGGGATTCTTAAGGATGTTTCTTTAAGGTTTGTGACGGCGTCGATGAGGCAAGTATCTCATAAATCTTAAAGGGTGACGGAATATGAATATCCATGGGAAAGAGAAAGCATAAACCCGACAAGCCATGCTTTGCCCCGATATACATTATTTCCGGTGGTACGGGTGCAAGCGGCCTGCAGCTCGTGAATACCGTGCTTGCCCAGTTTCCTGGTTTTGAAGTTCCTGTTGTCGCCAAAGCACATGTAAACAGTATCACCCAACTGCAAGATGTCCTCGATCAGTCAGAACAGACCGGCGGTATTATTGTGTATACCCTCGTGGATACCTTCCTGAGAAATACCATGAACTCTCTTGGCAACAAGCATGGTGTGCCTGTTATCGATCTTATGGGGGTATTGATGGAACATCTCTCAGAGATGCTTGATAGTAATCCTGTCTGTCGCCCCGGCCTCTATCATAACCTGAACAAGCGCTATTTCGATCGTGTGGAAGCCATTGAATTCTCCATTGCCCATGATGACGGGCTGAACCCCCAGGACCTTGACAAAGCCGAGATTGTGTTGGCCGGGGTATCTCGGGTGGGCAAGACACCTCTTGCCATGTACCTTGCCATGCAGGGGTTCAAAACAGCGAATGTGCCGTTCATACCAGGACAGTCTCCCCTGCCGGAACTCGATCAGGTCGAACCCGGGCGTGTTATCGGGTTGACTATTGATGAGACGCGCCTTGTATCCCATCGCAAGGACCGTAAAGAGAAGCTCAAACTCGACAGGCATGGTGGTTATTCGGATCTTAAGATGATCTTTGATGAGCTGGAACAGGCACGGAAAATTTTCAGACAAAAAGGATATTCCGTGATCGATATTACGAACAAGCCTTTGGAGACCAGCGCCGATGAGATCGTGAAGATCATAACGCGAAGGTTCGGCAACAGGGAATAAATCCTAAAAAGCGACCCCAAGAGAGACGCTGAACAATCTTGCCCACGCAAAGGCTGCATTAAGTAGTAACTTACCCCTAATATTTCACATAAATACCAAAAAATATCAATCATTTTGTTGACATGGGTGAGATGCAATGCTATGAGCACGTCCAAGACGTTCTTGTATTTTGCAGGGCCTTTGTTTCACGAAAATTGCTTTTAGTTCTGGGCCCCGATTTGGAAAAACACCATGAATCGCAAGTTTTTTGTTTTGACGCGTCCTGGTCGGCGAGAGAGAGCGCTTTGATCCGGGAAGCAGCGGTGTTGGTGTACAAATTTCTTTAGAGGGGGGACGCTGATGAGAATCATTGCCGTTATAAATCAGAAGGGTGGGTGTGGCAAGACTACTACCAGCATAAACCTCGGGGCATGCCTGGCTAAGTTGAAGAAAAGGGTTCTTGTGGTGGATCTTGACCCTCAGGCCCATGCCACATTGGGTTTCGGAATCAACCCAGGTGAATATCAGAAGAGCATCTATGATCTTCTAATTGGGAAAGAGAAGGGAACGGTCTTCACGAGTGATGTCATCATGAACCTGGCCCAGAACCTCGACCTGATCCCTTCGGATGTCATGCTCAGTGCCGCCGAGCCCATCCTGCTTCAGAGAGATCACCGCGAATATTCTCTGGCTGATATCCTTAAACCCTTGTCCGAAAAGTATGATTTCATCATAATCGATTGTCCCCCGAATATCGGAATCCTCACGTTCAATGCCTTGTATGCATGCACCGAGGCGATCATCCCCATGGAAAGCGGCCTGTTTGCCCTCCATGGTCTGGCAAAGCTCCTGGAGACCATCCATCTGGTAAATATGAAGAGGGCTATCAGTATCTCTGCATATGCCCTTGCCACCATGTACGACCGCAGGACGAAAATCGCCTATGAGTCCTTGGAAGAGCTCAGGAAGCATATGCATGGGCACGTGTACAAGACGGTCATCAATGTTAATGTGAAACTGAAGGAGGCTGCGGGATACGGAGAGTCCATTATCATGTACGCCAGGAACTCCCCCGGCGCCAAAGACTACCAGAGCCTTGCAAAAGAGATTATGTCCATCAAGAAGCTCAAGAAGGTGAGGATAGAAGAGGATGAGAAAATCCTCAAACCAATGGTCACGAAAGACGGCGTGTTGTTCACATACTATTCTCCGAAGGCCTCCCGGGTATATGTAGTGGCTGATTTCAACGACTGGAATATGGATGGGCTCCCCATGGTCAATATTGAAGGTACCGGCATGTGGCAGAGGATTGTTCCCCTCAAGAAGGGCACATATGAATATAAATTCTATGTCGACGGCCACTGGGTGAGCGATCCCAATAATCCGGACAAGTTGAAAAACGAGTTCGGTGAGAACTCCCTTATTGAGATCGACTGACCATGAAGGAGCGGCCCAAGCTGGGGAGAGGGCTACCGGATGTATCAAAGTTTTTTCTGAGTGATGCCTCACACCAAGAACAGAATGCAGGGGAAGTTACATGCTCGACTTTTGCACCGGAATCCCTCTATATCTGTTCCCCCGGATCGCCGCTGATCCAATCCATAGTCACGGCGAATCTCGCCCTGGAGCTTGCAAGGCACGGCCACCGTGTACGTATACAAGATTTTTCCACATCCAATGAGACTCGCCTGTCGACCCTGATGGGTTCAATACTTTTCCGTGATGATAGAGACCCGGGCAAGGCCTTTGTGAGGCTTTACGGGCTGCCGGAGATCATGATAGAAGACGGCTTTTCGGGAGACCTTGGGAAAGAAAAGGAATCTCCTCATGAGGCTGAGCCTTATAGGGATGATACAGGCAGTTTGACCCTGGTGAATGCACCCGTTTTACTTGACTTCATCCAGGGAAGGGCTCCATCCGATGAATACATCATCCTCACCATGACCGATGAGAAGTCTCTGCTTAAGTGTTATGCCTATATCAAGGTCATTCATGCGCACGGTGAATCAAGCAGGGTTCACGTGGTCTTTGACGATGCGGTCAATGGAATAAACTCTGATACCGTTTTCAGGAAGTTTGCAGGATTTATCAATGAGCGCCTCGGGTTCGAAGTAGATTATTTCGGCAGCCTTCTTCATGATGAGCACCTTGAGCGCTCTATCTCCGAAGAAAGGCCGCTCGTGCTCTTTGACGGCATCTCCATTACAAAAGATGCACTCATCAGGATCTGTTCCCTCTTATTGGAAGGCTACAAAGAAGGCAGGTTAACAGAGCCATGATGCGTCTGCTGAAACCTGTTGATATAACCGACCCGGCCCGGGTCATCAGGTTATGCGCTCAGTGGATCAAGGAAGGACTGGGCTTGAAAATCGTAGAGTACCGAATCGGGAACACCTTTACCGGGAGCATTGATATCCTGGCCACAGACTCAAGCAAGATCTATCTGGTCACCATTAATACCGATAGGCTCAGTGATGCCCTGCTCGGTGCTCTGAGGGGCTACGGATGGTATATTGAGAACCTGGGTTTCCTCACAAGGATCTACCAGCCAAGCGAGATCGACTTCTCGCTCCCGCCGGTTCTTATGATCCTCTCCGCATCGTTTCCGCCTGAGATTACTTCCATCCTCCGGCATGGACTGAAGGCGGATGTGAGGCTGTTCAGATATCTCATCCTTGGTTCCGAAGACGATCCTGACCTTTATGTGGAGGAACTTGGCGGCACCCAGATTGCTGTCGATGCAGCCCCTTTTGACCCGGCAGCCCTCAAACAGGAGCTCGGGATCGAAGAGGCGGGCCTCACGGATGAGGAGATCAAGGAATTCCTGACAGCCATGAGGACATGAGAAAAAAAGCGACCGGTGATCAGTCATAAGTGAACGGTGAACAGAGAAAAAGAATGAATAGGGCGGGGCTGGTCCTTAGTCCTTTATTCTGTAGGAGCGGCTTTAGCCGCGACATTCAAAAACGGATCGCGCCTGAAGGCGCTCCTACATTTCGATAGTAATGTTGTAGGAGCGGTCTTTATCAGTGGACAGGCACGGCCTCAAGGCGTTTGACCCTCATTCAAGGATACCCCGTCCTTACTTGGCGATTGAGGACCGCTGCTTGGCTCAGAAGATTTAATCCATTTTGTCCGTATCTGGTCTTCTAGGCCCTTGTCTTTCACCGCCTGGAGGCCTTGGTTAATCAGGTCGAGGACCGAAGCATTGCCCTTCTTTATTGCTATCCCATAATCCTCTTTGGGTATTTGCACACCCTCGGGCAATACCCCGTATGTGAGAGCGAACTTGTCTTTGTACTTGTTACAGGTGGCATAATCCACTGCTACAGGTGAGTCGCAGAGCACGCCATCGATGTAGCCCTTTGACAGATCCTTGAAGGCCTTATCGGTTTCTTCGACCGTATAAAAGGTGATGTTTACCTTTTGGTACAACCTGATGGCCTCCGCGCCGGTTGTCAGTTTGAAGGCTGCTATGGTTTTTTCCCTGAGGGGTTCTTCTACTTTAGCCTTGGGGACCACGAAGAGTTGTTCTGTCGTGAAATAGGGCTCGGAGAAATCGAATTTTTCCTTCCTGCCATCCGTGATGCTTATAGAGGCCAGAACGGCATCGTATTTCCCGGCATCGAGACCATTGAAGATATTTTTCCAAGGCACTTCAACAAATTTGACCTTGAAACCGGCTTCATTTCCCATGGCCTTTATCAGGTCGATTTCATATCCTGATATTTTTCCCTTGTTATCTTTCATCTCCATAGGCGGCCAGCAGGGGTTGACCGCAACAACGAGCGTTTGAACGGCGAATGCCGGGATACCCGGGAATACGCATAGCAAGATACCCGCCAATATATAAGTAATCCACCGTTTCATGCCCATGAAGAGTTCTCCTTGTAAACAGTATAGTATCAAGCGAAGCAGTGCAAGACAATTCCCTTTTTAACCGATCTCAAAAAAAATCATGATTTCAAAATACTTTAAGGTTTCGTATCAATTCTTGGTGGATCTATCTTTTCATTTCAAAAGGTATTATTAAAATATAGATATCATCAAACAATTGCCGTGGAGGTCCTCACATGAGCATCAGTCTGATAGAGAAGCTCTTGGCGCAGATGGGACAGGCATATCATATCCCCATCAGCAGGCGGGAATTCATAAAGTCTCATGCAAAAGGGGCGCTCCTGGCCACTGCAGCCTCCTCCGGTCTCGTTACACCCCGGATACTCCTTGCCGCAACAGCCCCGGATATCGCAATCGCTGTAGGCGACCCTGCTGCGGCCGCGCGGACGGCGGTGAACCTCTTAGGCGGCATGAAGGCCTTTGTGAAGACAGGAGAGAGGGTGGTGATCAAGCCCAACATGAGCTTTAACGGCTCAATACAGGATGCCACAAACACCCATCCGGAGATCATCCGTGAACTCGTTGCCATGTGCAGAGAGGCCGGTGCCTCCAAGATCCGGGTACTCGACCATCCATTAAGACCCTCCGAGCAGTGCATCCAGGGGGCAAGGGAGGCGTGCAGCATATTCGGCGACGACATCGTGCATGCACTGGACAAGAAGGATTTCTACAAAGAGGTGGAGATCAGCAAGGGGGTATCATTAAAAGAAACCGATGTCATGAGGGATGTCCTGGAGTCCGACGTCCTCATCTCCGCACCGGTGGCCAAATCCCACGGCAGTACCGGTGTGAGCCTGTCCATGAAGGGCATGATGGGGCTTGTCTTGAACAGGTCCGTCATGCACTGGCGCTATAACCTTCATGAGTCTATCGTGGATCTGAGCACCATACTTAAGCCCAAACTTGTTCTCATCGATGCCACCAGGGTCCTTACGACAAATGGTCCCGGAGGACCGGGTACCGTGATCACACCAAGGACCGTGATAGTTTCCCGCGACATGGTTGCGGCGGATGCAACGGCAGTCCAGATGTTCGAGTGGTACGGCAAGAAGATGGAGCCCCGCCAGGTACGCCATATCAAACTCGCCCATGAGCGCGGGCTTGGCCGTATGGACATCCAGAATCTCGTAACCAAGAAAGTCGTTCTTTGATGATCCTGAACAGGGTCATACAGACTGCAAGCCTCATCTTTTTCCTGGTGCTGCTGTGGTATGCGGCCTTTCCGTTTCTGCTGCCGATTCCGGTGGACCTCTTCCTCAAGATGGACCCGCTTATGGTGGTAACCACCATCTTTATGACCAGGGGCTTCATAGCGACACTTCTGCCTGGTGCAGTGATTATCGGCCTCACAATCATTTTCGGCAGGTTTTTCTGTTCCATGGTCTGCCCCTTAGGGACATCCATAGATGTATCGGATAATCTCTTCAGGGTGTCCAAGGTGTCTGTTAAGGCCAATGCAGCTCCCGGCAAGAAATTGAAGCTCATCAAGTACCTGGGGCTCTGTTTCATCCTTGCCGCCGCCCTGATCGGGGTGTCGCTCACGGCATTTGGGGCACCGATACCCATAGTCACACGGTTTTATGGGTTGCTGATCTATCCCATTCTCACTCTCATAGCTGATGCGGGGTTCACAATATTCAGACCGATTGCTGATAAGTTCGGCATCACCTCGCTCGCCTATGCAGGCCTGCCTAACCCCGGGTATACCCTCCAGTGGCTTATCTTGGCCCTGCCTGTGGGCATATTCGCATTATCATTGAAGACACCTCGCTTCTGGTGCCGCTATCTGTGCCCTGCCGGGGCGATTCTGGCTCTATTGTCTTTGCGTCCGCTGCTCATCAGGCGCCGGGTATCCGATCAGTGTACCTCATGCGGACTCTGCAGGAGAGAATGCCCCATGGATGCCATCGCCGAGGACCCCCATGCCACGGACTCTTCGGAGTGTATTATCTGTCGGAGATGTTCCCGTGTCTGTCCTGAAAAGGCCGTACGCTTTGCTGTTGGGAAAGGGGCCTTTGCACAACAGGCAATCAGGTTCTCCGCCCTGAGACGTATGATCATCCTGTCGGCTCTGGCCGGCCTCGGCACTGCCTTGATCTCGCGAATAGGGTTGAAGGGCGGGTCTTGCGAAGGCGGCCCGGGGCGGATAATGGATCCGGCCTTGATCAGACCGCCCGGTGCAGTATCCGAGTGTTCATTCCTGGATCGATGTGTGGGATGTGGCGAGTGTATGAAGACTTGCCCTACCAACACCCTGCAACCGGCAGGCCTTGCAGCGGGGCTTGCCGGATTCTTCAGCCCGGTTATGGTCCCCCGCAAGGGTCCGTGCGATCCCACCTGCAATGCCTGCGGCCATGTATGCCCGACAGAGGCCATCCGGCCCCTTATCCTGGAGGAGAAGAGGCAAGCCAAGGTAGGAAACGCCTCCATTACCCACCAGAAGTGCATTGCTTGGGAATTCGGCAAGCCCTGCCTGGTGTGTGCCGAGGTCTGCCCCTATGGTGCCATCAGCCTTGAGCGTGTAAGCGGGGTGCCGGTCGCAGTACCCGTTGTACAGGAGAACAGGTGCAGCGGATGCGGGTTCTGTGAATACTACTGCCCTGTGCAGGCGAGGGCTGCTATCGTAGTGGAGCCCATGGGCGCACTGCGGCTGGATGATGGTTCATACCGTGAAAAGACAAGACAGCTCGGGCTCGCAATCGAGCCTAGGCTGCAGGACATGCCTGAATCGTCGGAGAAGTCTTACGGGCCTGAAGGTTCGGTGCCGCCGGGGTTTACGGAGTAGGGAACGGTTCCGACCATTCCCCCTTTGTCGCAGAATCCCTTAAGCCTTGGCACGGGGATCTTTACTTGACAGGCCCGATGCCGTATAGGGCAAGGTATTAAAGGAACATGACACATGTGCATGCCCCCGGAGGATTGCATGAGATATAAGATCGGTTTCGGTTTGCTCCTCATACTCGCGTTCTTGAGCGCGTGCCAGCCGAAGGTCATAATCAATTACTACGCAGTGCCCTCACTCGCCCCGGGAACACGGCCGGAGATGAATACCGCCGGGTTCTGGATCGGCCGCAACCCTGATCCGGACGCTGTTATTATGACGGATCAGGACATTGTCGACTTCAATGGGTACATCAAGAAAAAGACCAAGTCAGTGCATGATGTCCTTACGCTTTCCGACTCGCGTGACGGCCGGGCACTGGAGAGTTCTCTCCGGAAGATGCTTGCACAGAACCAGGGCTATATCGGCGGTGACGGAAAGATGATGACCAAGGAATTCATCCGCGATATGGAGGCCCTGATGGGTCTGGATCGGATCCCATCCACCATCACTGCGCACTGGGCATATGTAGTTAGGCCCTCTGATCAGCGGCTTCTGCCCACTGCAAAGCCTTTTTACAAGAGCGAGAGCGATACCGCTATCGACAGACTCCAGAACAGCGCCCTGGATGCTGCAACACCACTACTTGTTCTCATTGAGAGTGCGGATCATATGTGGGTCTATGCAATATCCGCCAATTCCGAAGGCTGGGTACTTGCGGATAATGTCGCCCTATGCCCCAAGGATGAAATGGCTCGATATGAGGCCTGGACAACATTCGTGGTGGCTACCGATGCCAAGGCGGATATCTACGCCGACCCCTGGCTCAGACAGCACCAGACCTATATTCAGATGGGCGTCAGGCTCGCTGTCCTTAAGGAATGGGATAACGGCGTCATCCAGGTACTTGTCCCTGTGCGCTCGGACGGCGGCTGGTGTACGTTTGATGCCGCGTTTGTATCCGCTTCCCAGGTCCACCGGGGCAATCTTTCTTACACGCCGCGTAATGCTATTGTCCAGGCCTTCAAGCTGCTGAACGCCCCCTACGGCTGGGGCGGCATGTATGGAGAGCAGGACTGCTCCCGTTTCATCCAGGAGGTCTTCGCCACTATGGGCATCACGCTGCCAAGGAACTCCGCCCAACAGGGCAAGGTGGGCAGGCTCATCGCATCCTTTACGAAATCAGACCCCCCGGACGACCGGCAAAGAAAGCTTAGTATGAGTGCCATGGGTGGTATCACCACGCTCCAGTTTCCCGGACATATCATGCTTTTTCTTGGATCGATCGACGGTGTGCCCTATGCTATCCATGATCTCTATGCCTTCACCGAACCGGCCCCTCCAAATGAAAGGCTCGTTCCCATCAATCGGGTAGTGGTATCAAGCCTTGCCATCGGTGAAGGCACGAAGAAAGGGTCGCTGCTTATGCGCCTTGGCAATGTGCGTGAGGTATCCCCCGAGCCGCAGGCGAATTGAGGTATCGTAAAGCGGATTGATAAATTAAAAAGCCGAGATTTTCCTCCATTGACTCTCTATTTCTTTGTACTTATAACATAAGATACAATGTCTTTGTCTTGGATACAAGGACTTGGAGGCTGTCCCGGGTGAGCAGACAGCGAGAAAAGAGAAGAAGCCCAAACAGGAGCGCCAAAGAGCTTCAAGATGAGCTCAAGTCTTTGCGCTCAGAGCTGAATACAATAAAAAAGACCCTCGCCAGTCATGAAAAGATAAACACGAATCTTCATGAAGTTCAGGAACTGTTCTCCACAGTAACCAGCAACATTCTTGACGGTCTGGTTGTGATGGATTGGGACGGTAATTTCCTGTTCATCAACAAGGCTGCCTACCGGATTATAGGTATCCGACCGCGTAAAACCCCCCAAGGACTCAGCATGGCACAATTCCTCCATCCGGATGACCTTGAGCGGGCAATGAAGAACAACATGCTCACCAAGGCCGGGAAAGGAGGTTTTATTGCCGATTACCGGATCATCACCCCAAAGGGGGAGCACAGGTGCATCGAGGCCACCGGAGGGCGCATCCCATTTAAAGGCAATGATGCGATCCTGGCCACATTCAGGGATATAACTGCTCATAAACGTTTCGATGAGCAGCTCAAGCTATCTGAAAAGAAATTCTGCTCGGCCTTCCATGCAAGCCCGGATTCAATCGTGATCTCGCAACCAACAACAGGCAGGATCATTGATGCCAACAGGGCCTTTGAAGCATGGTCCGGCTTTGAGCGTAAGGATCTTGTCGGGAAGACAACCCTTGACCTGGGTATATGGCCTGATCTTCAGGATAGGGAGCATCTATTCAATAATCTGTCTGACGGGAAGCCAGTCAGCAGATTTGCAACAAAGCTCAAAAAGAGAAATGGTGAGATCCGGGATGTGCTGATATCAGCCAATCTGATCGATATTGATAATGAGGTCTATACCATTTCCATTGCACGGGATATTACCGACCTGAGGAAGGCCGAGCTGGCCCTCAAAGAGAGCGAGGAAAGGTTCCGCGCCCTGCATGATGCGTCATTCGGCGGCATCGGTATTCATGACAAAGGGATTATCCTGGATTGCAACCAGGGGCTTGCCGACATGACCGGATTCTCAAGGGATGAGCTCATCGGCATGAATGGCCTTGAGCTCATCGCACCCCGGTGGCGTGACCACGTGATGCAGAGGATATTGAGCGGGTATGAGCAGCCCTATGATGTGGAGGGTATCCGGAAAGATAAAACAATCTATAACCTGGAAATACAGGGCAAGAATATCCACTACCATGGCAAATCGGTCAGGGTAACCGAGTTTAGAGACATCACTGCACGAAAAAGGGTGGAAGATGCCTTCCGTGAGAGCGAGGAACGCTACAAGAAGATTGCAGGTGCCGTCACGGATTATATTTACACGGTCTATGTTCAAGAAGGCAGGGCGGTCCGCACCGAGCACAGCCCTGCATGTGAGTTTGTAACCGGGTACACGGTCGAAGAATTCAATGCCAACCCGTTTCTCTGGTTCAGCATGGTGGTGGATGAAGACCGACAGAGCGTTCGGGAGTATTTCAACAAGGTCCTCACCGGTGAGCATGAAGTGCCCATCGAGCACCGGATCTACCACAAGAACGGCTCAATTCGCTGGGTTGTCAACATGCCGGTGGTTCACCGTAACGAGGCAGGGGTCATTGTCTCTTATGACGGGGTATTGAGCGACATCACCGAGCGGAAACGGTCCGAGGAGGCGTTGAAAGAGAGCGAGGAACGCTACCGGCTCATGGCCGAGCTGACCGGAAAGCTCGTGTATGACTATGATGTCCCTACAGGGCAGATCACCTGGCACGGGGCCATCTCACAGTTCACCGGACTCATGCCCCAAGAGGTGGATGCCATCGATGTCAAGGCATTCAATGAGATGATCCACCCTGAGGACCGTGCCGAGACCATCTCCATTCTCGAGGCTGCCCTGAATGAATGCGGGCCGTACAGTGCCGAGTACCGCCTGCGGAGAAAAGATGGTTCGTATATCTTTGTGGAGGACCATGGCGTTTTCCTCCCTGATGAAAAAGGCCGGGCAGTCCGCATGCTGGGTGGCCTGGGCGACATCTCGGTGCGCAAGCAGGCGGAAGAAGTCATACGGGAAGCAGAAAAGCGGTATCGCACCCTTTTTGAGAGTGCCAATGACGCGATCTTCATCATGAGCGGGGACAGGTTCATCGAGTGCAACCAGATGACACTGAAGATGTTCGGGTGTGACACCAAAGATGACATCTTTGGTCGCAGGCCATGGGAATTCAGCCCATCCCGACAGCCTGACGGAAGAGATTCTCGAGAAAAGGCAAAGAAATACATAAATGCTGCATTTGAAGGAACACCTCAGCGCTTTTACTGGAAGCACATCCGGAAGGACGGTACACCTTTTGATGCCGAGGTCTCCCTGAACCGCATTGAGCTGGGAGATCAGTCATACATCCAAGCCATGGTAAGGGATATCACCGAACGTAAACGGGTGGAAGAGGCCTTGCGTGAAAGTGAGGAGCGCTTCCGTTCTCTGATCCAGAGCTCTTCCGACATTATCGTGATCCTGGATCAGAATGGATTGATTACCTATGAGTCCCCGTCCATGGAACAGATCCTGAGATATCCGGCCGGGGAAATGATCGGCAAGAACCCCCTGGATTATATGCATCCCGGGGATATCGGAGGGGTGGTAAAGGCATTGTCCGAGGTCTTTGAAGACGTCAACCCCGGTATTCCTACGGAATTCCGCTTCAAAAGGGCTGATGGCACCTGGGTATACCTGGAGGCCATCGGAAACAATCTCATCGACTACGCCGGCATCAACGGTGTTGTCATTACGGCACGCGACATCACGGAACGCAAAAAAGCAGAGGAGCTGAAGCTCGATATGGAGCGCCGGCTGCTCCATGCCCAGAAGCTCGAAAGCCTGGGCGTGATGGCAGGGGGAATCGCCCATGACTTCAACAACCTCCTTATGGCGATCCTGGGCAACCTCGATCTCGCCCGGCTTGACCTTTCACCGGTTTCCCGTTCGAGGCCCTTCATCGACCAGGCACTAGTGGCTGCCCGGAGGGCGGCCGACCTTACGAACCAGATGCTTGCCTATTCGGGCAAAGGCAGGTTCGATCTCAAACCCTTTGACCTCTCCGAGCTTGTACAGGAGATGGCCCATCTGCTGAAGGCATCCATCTCCAAGACTGTGACCCTGAACCTCCAGATGGACGGTGATCTCCCGTCCATTGTGGCCGACCCAAGCCAGATCCAGCAGATCATCATGAACCTCATTGTCAATGCATCGGAGGCCATAGGGGATCACCCCGGGGTCGTCGCCATTTCCACCGGTTCATTGGACTGCGACCAGGGCTACCTGCAGAGGAGCCGCCTCAAGGAGAAGCCTGCACCCGGGGCTTATGTATTCATCGAAGTCAGGGATACGGGCTGCGGTATGGACGAAGAGACGAAAGACCGTCTCTTTGACCCGTTCTTTACCACCAAGTTCACGGGGCGCGGTCTGGGCATGGCTGCAGTGCTCGGCATAGTGAGCGGACACAAAGGGGCCATTATGGTGGAATCCGAGCCGGGCAGAGGGGCTACCATCAGGGTAATGTTCCCGGCATCGGACTTGGGGGAACCCGTCAAGGGCAAGAAGCCCGGTGTATCCGCCATGGAAGGTGAAGGTGCGGCCATGGGGCCGATATCAGGCACCGTCCTGGTTGCAGATGATGAAGACATGGTGCGGGACCTCTGCAAGTCCATGATCGAGCGGCTCGGTTACAAGGTGATGACCGCATGTGATGGTGAGGAGGCAGTCAAGATCTTCCGGGAGAATGCCTCTGAGATAGTCTGTGTCATCCTGGACCTCACCATGCCCAGATTAGACGGCATGGCGGCCTTTGATGAGCTCCGGCATATCAAGGCCGATGTCAAGGTGATCCTCTCCAGCGGTTATGATGAGCGGGAAGCCACCGAGCGTTTTACCGGCAAGGGGCTTGCCGGTTTCATCAAGAAGCCCTACCAGCTCTCAATCCTTCGTGCTGAGCTGGGCCGGGTTCTGAAGGATCTCTGATATCAGGGTCATTCATCTCACTATCGAGATGAGTAAAATTTTGTAACTTTATTGACTGTGCGTGCCGGGCCCTTATTATGCTCTACAAGGAATAGTGCTGCTCCTTTACATCCAAGAAAGCACTCTCCACCAGGAGGGAGACCAATGGATTTCGATCTCAGAGAGGTCAAGGTCGCAGGCCCCCAGCAATTGACATTGCAGATGAAAGCCCTCCAGTGACCAGTGATCCGTGATCAGTCAATAGAGAAAGAATATATTGGTGGGCGGAATGAGTGTAACCCGCATGCAGGGGCGGCTTGAAGCCACGATCCATTGGTGATCTTGATGGGACATGATGATACAAAACCACGTTATAGCCTGCATCGTGAAAAGGGGAAAATCGCCCTGGGTGGAGTTTTCACCGAGGCTGCTTCGGGTGAGCTCATTGATGCCTATCATGCAACAGACACCAGCTCCGAGCCAGTTCTCGATTTTTCAGAGATCGAGCACATTGACATCTCAGGGATAAACGCACTCATCAAACTGATGCTGCGGGCCGGGGCTCAAGGCCGAAGACTTGCGGCAACGGGCCTGAGTCGGGAGCTCAGGGATATCTTTCAGGCCACCCGGATCGATGAGGTCTTTTGCTCCGAGCCCGACTCTGCAGGTCAGGTTGTGTCGTCATATGACCCTGGAAAGATGTCGGCATGGGCCAGGCCTATTGAAGGGATTATGCTGTCCGAGATCCCGGAAGGTGCCATCAATATGAATGTCGACGGTCGCAAGGTGGTAGGCCCTCTCCAGGGGTTCGGCCGGCTTTGGGAGAAGATCTTCCGTGTCCGGCTTACCGGGGTGAATGCATCGCCCCAAGAAGTCATCAATGCCTTCAAGGAACACTTCCCGAGCTTTCAACCGCCTCAGAACCGATTTTTCCCGACCAAGGCCGGGATTGCACCCAGTGAGGTGGTGCTCATCAATGCCCATACCCCTGCCGGATTCATCTGTTCCGGTGTTTGGGTCGTATATGCCGATAAGGAGGCCTTCACTCTGATGACGCCCCAGGGTCATCCCGAATCAGGCTGGGTGAGTTTCAGCGCCTTTGGAGAACACGGCTGCACGGTGGCCCGGATCGTGGCTTTTGCAAGGGCAAGCGACCCGCTCTATGAGATCGGATTCAATATCATGGGTTCACGCGAGCACGAGCGTATCTGGACCCATGTGCTCGAGTCCCTGGCCGGGCATTTCGGGGTGCCCGGTTGGGTGCGCATGGATAAAAGCTGTGTCGGAGACCGTCTCCAATGGAACAGGGTGGGGAACATCTGGTACAATGCACAAATCAGGACCATGCTCTCTTCCCTGAAGAGACATTCCCATAAAGGGACTTAAGGTTTAGTGAGGATGGCCCTTCAAGCTCGCTATGATTCAATTGTGGTTGGCTCCGGACCCAACGGCCTTGCTGCCGCCATCACCCTTGCAGGACAAGGCAGGTCCGTACTTGTATACGAATCGAGGCAAAACCCTGGCGGTGCGGTGAGCTCGGCAGAGCTGACCTTGCCGGGTTTTATACACGATGTCGGGGCAGCGGTCTTCCCCATGGTTCTTGATACCCCGTTCTTCCGGGGTCTTCCCTTAAAAAGGCATGGTCTTGAACTGATTTTTCCCCATGCATCCCTTGCCCACCCGTTTGATGATGGTACCGCAGCCCTTATCTACCGCGATGTTGACAAGACCATCGAGGGTCTCGGGGCAGACGGCAGGGGTTATGAGATCCTGGTTAAGCCGATCCTCCAGGGATGGAACGAGCTTTCCTCCGACCTGCTTTCTCCTCTGCACATCCCTTATCACCCATTGCACCTGGCAAACTTCGGCATCCGGGTAATTGCCCCAGTGACTGTCCTGGCAAGGTCGGTTTTTCGTACCCCGAACGCCCGGGCACTGCTCGCCGGTTTAGGTGCACATTCCATCCTTCCTCTTACACACCCCTTGAGTTCCTTGTTCGGCATCATTATGGCCGTCAGCTGTCACAATCCCGGCTGGCCCATTGTCAGGGGCGGTGCAGGAGCCCTCTCCCATGCATTGGTCTCACACCTTACCTCCCTCGGCGGGAAAATCTTGCTATCGCAAGAAGTCAGGGATCTCAATGATCTTGAGCCATCGCGGGCCCTATTCTTCGATCTTGCGCCTGCAGGCGTGCTCAAGATCGCAGGGGATAAACTGCCAAGTTCATATCGTCACAGACTTGCGCGCCACCGCGCAGGCCCAGGTGTCTTTAAGGTGGATTGGGCCCTTGACGGCCCCATCCCCTGGAAGGCACCCGAGTGTCTGGAGGCCGCAACGGTCCATGTTGGCGGCAGCCTGGAGGATGTTGCACGTTCCGAACGTGATGTATGGAAAGGCTCCCATCCTGAAAGACCATTTGTCTTTCTTGTGCAGCCGAGCCTCTTCGACTCTTCCCGCAGCCCTTATGGCAAACACACTGCATGGGCGTATTGCCATGTGCCGAATGGGTCGGACTTCGACATGACCGAGCGCATCGAGGCCCAGATCGAGAGGTTCGCCCCGGGTTTCCGGGATAGTATCATCTGCAGGAATATCATGCCTCCTTCGGCCATCGAGCGGTTTGATGCCAACTGTATCGGCGGCGATATTGCAGGTGGGGCCAACACGATCCGAGGGTTGTTTGCCAGGCCCGTCTTGAGCCTCAATCCCTATGCCATGCCTGCAGACCATATGTATATATGCTCAGCCTCCACACCTCCCGGCGGCGGGGTCCACGGGCTATGCGGCTTTCATGCAGCGAACAGATACCTTGAGATCACCCCGTTCGACTGAGAGGCAATAAGAATCCCGGCCATCATAACGGGCAGCTACCCCGCAAAATGGTCGTATCCCTTTTTCATTTCCAGAGCGCGGCCTTCCTTAAGGATGTAGATCCCGTCTTCTTTCGGCAGGACCTCACCCACAACTGTGAAGTCAAGAAACTCTTTTTTCAGGGCAGGGATATTTTTTTGCGGGATGGTGAACACCAGTTCAAAGTCCTCGCCGCCGTAAAGGGCGTATTGCTGCGGTTCATCGGAAAGGGTCCGTGCCGCCTCGATGGTTTCCTTTGAAAGCGGGATCTTTTCCCAGTCTATGCGTGCACCGGTGCCGCTCTCCTCGCATATGTGCCCCACTTCGCTCCCCAGCCCGTCGCTCACATCGATCATGGCGTGGGCATGCCGGGCTATGGCCTTGCCTTCGCTTTCCAGTCGGCATAGAGGCTCCAGGTGGCCTTTCAGGTAGCCTTCTTTTATTCCTTTCCTGAGAAGCCTTAAACCCGCCTCGCTCTTGCCCAGGGTGCCGGTGACACAGACGAAGTCCCCCGGTATTGCATGGGAGCGCAGGCGTACCAGGTTTCTGTCCACGTCACCGACAAGGGCCAGGTTGAGCACCAGATCGCGGCCGTGGGTGGTGTCGCCTCCGATGAGCTCGACACGGTGCTTGGCAGCGGAATCATACAGGCCGCGATAGAAATCATCCATGAACTCCACCTTAGTGTCTGCTCTCAGTGCCAGTGAGATAAAGGCCCAGCGCGGGGTGCCCCCCATGGAAATGATATCGGACACATTCGATTCCATGAGCTTCTTTCCCACCTGGTAGGGCGTGTGCCAGGCAAGGGAAAAATGGTCATTCTCTACCATCATGTCTACGGTTATGAGCAGATATCTATCAGAAGTATATTCCAGCACCGCGCAGTCGTCACCGATCCCCTTGATGACGGCAGGGTCATTATACTGCACACCGGTGAGGCGCCTGATCAAGGCAAATTCACCGCCGATATCCGATATCTTCATATGTGGTATTGCCCCCTGCATTCCTTGTTGATCTTTGCCGAGCAGAAATCACCGCACATGGTACAGACTTCCGCTCCGTCCTTTCCTGTTTCCTTCCGTATGGCGCGTGCCTTTTCCGGGTTGAGCGCAATGTTGTACATACCCTCCCAGTCCAGATTGCTTCGTGCCCTGGACATGGCGTCGTCGCGGTCGCGGGCCCCCGGTATGCCCCGGGCGATGTCCGCCGCGTGCGCAGCGATCTTGGATGCAATCACCCCGTCGATGACGTCCTTTATATCCGGAAGGCCCAGGTGTTCTTTCGGCGTAAGGTAGCAGAGGAAATCCGCCCCGTAATAGGCAGCCAGGGCGCCTCCGATGGCGCCGGTGAGGTGGTCGTAACCGGGCGAGCAGTCGGTAACCAGCGGGCCTAAGACATAAAACGGTGCGCCGTTGCAGTATTTCTTCTGTAGATCGATGTTCTCTTTTATCATGTGCAGGGGTACGTGCCCCGGGCCTTCGATCATCACCTGCACGTCTTTCGCCTGGGCACGTGCCGCAAGCTCACCCAGGGTCTTGAGCTCTGCTATCTGGGCCGGGTCCGTGGCGTCGGCGAGGCAGCCCGGCCGCAGGCCGTCGCCCAGGCTCAGGACCACATCGTATTTTTTCGCCATGTCAAGGATCTCATCATAGCGCGTAAAGAGCGGGTTTTCCTGCCCGTGATGGAGCATCCATTTGATGAGAAAACTCCCGCCACGCGACACCACGCCCATGATACGCGACCCCAGAAGGGGGATGCATTTACGTGTGACGCCGCAGTGCACGGTGATGAAGTCCACACCGTCTTCGATGTGCTTTCGTATGGAATCGAGAAAGTCATCCTCCGTGAGGCCTGCCACGTCCGGGCAGCGCACAATGGCCTCGTATACGGGTACCGTACCCACGGGCACCTTTGATGTGCTCAGAATCGTCTTTCGCATGGAGCGGATGTCTCCTCCGGTGGAGAGGTCCATCACCGTATCCGCCCCATACCTGATTGAAGCGGCGAGCTTCTCTATCTCCTGCACCGGATCGGCGTTGAAGTTGGATGTCCCGATATTGGCATTTATCTTTATCTTCAGGCCTTTGCCGATCCCTACAGGAACGCAGTCGTGGAGCGAGCTCTTGAGGATCACGGTATTGCCGGCAGCGACATTGTTCCGAATTTCATCGGCGCTTAAGGGCTCTTGCTCCGCTACCTTTTGCATCTCAACAGAGATGCGCTTGTTTTTTGCATATTCAAGCTGTGTCATAATCCGAACTCCTTTTGAAACTTTCGTATTTGGGCTGCAACATCAGGTTTTGTCACCACGGCCGATATGGCGCAGACCATATCCGCCCCCGCCTCAATAACCATACCCGCATTAGCCAGGTCGATGCCGCCTATGGCCGCGATTGGTAAGTGGCTGGCCTTCCGGATCGCTCTCAATCCTTCTACACCACACGGAGTGCCTGCGTCCAGCTTGGTGGCTGTAGCAAAGATGGGGCTCACACCCAGATAGTCGGCGCCCAAGTCTTGAGCAATAAGGGCTTCTTCGAGCGTGTGCACGGTCACCCCGATGATCTTATCGTTGCCCAGCAGTCTGCGGGCCTCTTGATAGGGCATGTCCTCCTGCCCGATATGGACACCGTCGGCATCCACTGCCAGTGCGATATCGATCCGGTCATTTATGATAAGCTTGGCGCCGCTGACTGAACACAGATTCCTTATGGAGACAGCCTCGTTATACAGTATGCGTGTCTGAGCACCCTTGTTGCGGTACTGAATGATCTTCACCCCTGCCGCAACGGCATTCTCCACGTCACTTGCCATGCCGGCTGCGCTGTATGTTGAATCGGTGATGAAGTAGTATCCCCTCATTGCCCCACCTTCTGCAAGGAAACTATTTCATCCTTTGTCAGGGAGAAGATGCGATCAAAGAGGTTTTCTTTGAAGGATGCCGGGCCTTTGGCGGTTTTCACGGCCAGTTCTGCCGCGATCTCGTAGCAGCAGAGACCCGCAGCAGCGGCCGCGGTTATATCATGCGGCGACGCCCCTGCAAAGGTGCCGATGACGGATGCGGCCATGCATCCCGTGCCCACCACGTGAGACATCATCTCATGGCCGTTGCGGATGATATAGGTCTCTTTTTTATCCGCCACGATATCTTCCTTGCCGGTGATTACCACGGTGCAATCCCTTTTCCCGGCAAGGTCTAGGGCTATATCGCAAAGGTCAAACCCGACATGCTCTGCATCAACACCCCGGGTGCGCACGTCCAACCCTAAGATGCGTGCGATCTCCGAGCTGTTTCCCTTGATGATGCCGATTCGTGCACTATCAAGGAGCTCGGAGCTTTTCATATCCCTGAAGGGTGTGGCCCCTGCGCCGCATACATCCAGCACTATTGGGATGCCCCTGCTGTTGGCCGCACGGGCTGCGATCTTCATGCTTTCAATGATATCGACGGTGAGCGTGCCGATGTTCAACACCAAAGCCGAGGCCAGGCCCGACATCTCCGCCGCTTCTTCCGGGGCGTGTGCCATGACGGGTGATGCGCCGAAGGATTTGACCACCTGGGCGCAGTCATAAATGGTAACCCAGTTCGTGAGATGGTGCACAACAGGGGCCTTCTTGCGAACGGCTTCAAGAAACGAATACGCATCCATACCCGTATACTCCTTTATTCTTTTATGAGGGATGGAATGGAGGGAGAAAGGATCATGCTCTTTGGATCCCTACGCCGGCATTACCCGGATCAGGTTCAATGGGTATAATCTCAGGCCCCGTACCGGAACCACCCCTTGTTCATACCAGTTTAGCGCTGAATGGGGATATCGTCAAGCCTTCCTGCAAGAATCATTACTTTGAAGGATTTACCGGGTTGAAACCCAGGGGGAAATATTCGAAACACGGCTTTCATTGACGCGAGATCCCTGAGTTGGTAAGTCAGATCACTATGCTTACAACGCACTTGAGGCGTATGTCCCGGGAACTTAGGATTTTTATTGCAGCCTCACTGGCAATGGGCATGGCATACAGCATCATGGATGCGACGTTTAATAATTTCCTGAATGATCGGTTTGCCCTGAGCGGGTTCGAGCGATCTTTTCTCGAGATTCCCCGGGAGCTGCCGGGCGTTCTCGTGGTTTTTGCATCGGCCTTGCTCTGGTTTCTCTGCAGCCGCCGCCTGGCAGTGGTGGCCATGCTGCTGGGGGGTGCGGGCACCGCCCTTATCGGTTTTGCTTCACCCACCTATGTAGTCATGGTGCTCTGGTTGTTCGTCTACAGCCTGGGCCAGCACATCTTTTTGCCCCTGTCTTCCGCCATCGGGATGGAGCTTGCCAGGGAAGGCAAGACAGGACAGCGCCTGGGGCAATTGAATGCCATACGTAATCTCTCAGCCATTCTCGGGAGCTTCCTGGTCTTTATCGGATTCAAGTACCTCGGGTTCACCTTTCATCATACCTTTGCCATGTCCGCTGTGGCCTTTGTGGTGGCAGCCCTCCTCTTGATCATCATGAAGCCGGATAAAACGCAGCCGCCGGCGCTGCATCTGAAGCTCCATAAGGAATACTCTCTGTATTATGTCCTCTCAGTGCTCTATGGGTCACGCAAACAGCTGTTCCTTACGTTTGCGCCCTGGGTGCTGGTTACCGTATTTCATCAGCCGACACAGACCCTCGCCACGCTCCTGACCCTGGGCGGGGTGATCGGCATTGTGTTCCAGCCCCTGCTGGGCTGGGCGACCGACCGTTTGGGCGAGCGCTTTGTCCTGATGTCCGAGGCCGTGCTGCTGGTGTTCGTTTGCTCCGGTTATGGATTTGCCAGGTCCTTGTTTTCAGAGGACGTCGCGTTCCTCATCGCCTGCGGGTGCTTCCTGCTCGATCAGATGCTGATGTCGGTGAATATGGCCCGCGCCATGTATATGAAGAAGATAGCCCTTCATGCCTCGCACGTCCAGCCTGCGCTCACCATGTCGGTGAGCATCGATCATATCTTCTCCATGACGGTTGCCTTGCTGGGCGGGCTCATTTGGAACCGCTTCGGCTTCCAGTATGTGTTTCTGCTCGGGGCCTTCATCGCACTCGGAAACTTCCTGGCTGCATGGCAGGTCCGCGTGCCGAAGCCAGCCGGAATAATTGAAGAAGTATCCCCGGATCTTCTGCAGGGAGATTGATACCAGGGTCGGCAGGGAGGAAGCAGGGTATACTCCGGGAAACTTTTGACCATGAATGCATCCTCGTTGGCCCCTGCCGGATTTTTTTATTGCAATCTGAATCTTCAGGGATTATATTGACCTTAATAATAGGTCATATGACCTATATTTGAGGTCGGTAGGATGCTTGAGTCTTTGCTTGGATCCATAAACAGGGAACGGGTTCTCCTTTTCCTTCATGCCAGAAACGAAGGATATGCGCGAGAGATCGCCAGGTTCTTCAAGACCGATCTCGACCCCATCCAGAAACAACTTGAAAGGCTGGAATTTGGCAATGTCATCTACAGCAGGAATGCCGGCAAAACAAGGGTATATTCTCTCAGCCCCCGTTACCCATTTCTGGCAGAACTGAAGGCCCTTCTTGATAAGGCATTATCCTTCTACTCTGCTGAGGAAAGGGAAGGTCTTGTCATGGTCAGGCAGAGACCAAGGAGGAAGGGTAAACCACTGTGAAGCCGATCAGTGATATGACTCTTGGCGAGCTTGCAGCCTACGCATGCACGCATCTCAAGAGCAAAGGCATTAATGTAGTTCTTTCCGGCGGCGCCTGCGTGTCGATTTATACGACGAATCGATATCAATCATTTGACCTCGACTTCATAGAAAACATTGCTTCCGGCAGGAAGAAGATAAAAGAAGTACTACAAGAGATCGGATTCTCTGAGGAGCATCGTTACTTCAAACACCCTGAAACCGAATTCTTCATTGAGTTTCCGCCCGGCCCGCTTTCCATCGGCGATGAGCCCGTAATGGAAACCGTAACAAAAGAATTCTCCACAGGTCAGCTCCGGCTCATCTCCCCCACGGATTGCGTGAAGGACAGACTTGCTGCGTATTACCACTGGAATGACAGACAGAGCCTCGATCAGGCGCTTCTTGTGGCAGAATCAAACGACATTGATCTTAAGGAGGTAGAGCGCTGGTCGGCCAAAGAGGGCAGGTCACGTGAGTTCTCGGCAGTGCGGGAACTGTTTGTTAAAAAACAGAAGTCAGAGTAGAGGTAGATTGAGAAGAGTGACACCAACCCCGGCAATGCGACCATGAGCCCTGCCCCTCGCAGCGGCTTAACCGGCGCCCAGCGCCTCAAGGCACGATGGGGCCCGGCCCTTCTATTGGCGCGCGGTGGGGTAATCGAGCACGGTCACAGGGATTAATCTATTTCGGCATCGCACAGACGGACAATAAATCTGTTCCCTCTTTCTCTTTAATACTTATGTACCACGGGCAAGCCCTTCGGGCTTCGCCCGTGCCACCCATAAATATTGTTTCTTATCAATGCCACCCGACGGTCTGAATGCCATTGCAGGGCTAGGCCTATTCTGCTTCATGTTCTTTCCCCAATCGCTTAAGAATTAGGTCGCCCTGTTGATAGTAAACATCTGTTGGCTTTGGGATATCCTTTCTTGGCTTTTTTTCGTCTTTCAGAATTTCAAAACGCACATACCTACACAGCCTGAGTAATGCCAATGGGCCGCCATATTGGCGCCAATCAAAAGATGTACCATGCAAATCGGTAGTATTAAGAGTAACAATGCCATGCACTTCAAAAGTACGATCACGGCAATCTGGGTCGATCGACCATTTCGGATCAAAAGGACTATGCGCAAAAGCGTTGCGGATGAGGCGTGATATCTGGTAGGCAGCTTGGACACTGGAGTCATTTGAATTTTTAGGATCTTCCACTGCCGCCTTTATAGCGTCTTTCATTGCAACAGCCATCAAGAAGGTGGCAGATCTATGCATATTCATGGCGGCGAAATCGGCTTGGTCTTTGCGTAAAGCAATTTCCTCATAGCTGACTTTGTGATTTCCATGGCTCCACTCAATTGGCAGATCAAGCGGTTGTTTTTCCATAGTCACAGCAAGACGGACAGCAGAAGCTAGCCTAAACTGTAGTTCAGCTGAGAAAAGACGACTGATATGTTTTTTAATATCGTTCATTATTTACTCTTTGTGCTCTAACAATTGCTATCCCAATTTTTTCGGTATAGCAAAATACATACTGACTCACATTGATGATCCATGTACTCCGCTCGTTTGTCATGAAAGGTAGTGATCTATGGACCTCCTCATATATGCTTAGGTGCTGTGAAATCACAGGTGCAGATCATTCAATGCTTGAATTATAGCCTAATGTTCCATGGAAGTCCATGAATATCATTAGGAAGTTAAGGGCTTTCTTCTTTCCGGGAATAACCGGATTCCCGCTTACGTAGGAATGACAGATCTATACTTATTTACTCGCTGATTCAAGAATAGACCCATCCCCACCCTGGCCCTCCCCTTGAAGGGGAGGGAACTTTAATGTCTTGATATCCCTTGGAAGGAGAGGGAACTCTGGAACACTGTGCCTCCTCTCAAGGGAGGGGACAAAGGTCCAGGGAGCATGGTGAGGTAAACCTAAAGGTCGCCATGTCGCTTTCGGCCCCTCGCAATGACGGGTAAAGGTCATCATTTTAAGATGTACAACAACGTATTGCCGGTCATTTTTACCATGTATTTTGGTCCAAGATTATAATCTTGGGCGACATGCAGGCCCCATATCCTTATTTTTAACCTACAGTGGGGCATTTTGTTTCCACTACGAATATATTCGGCATCAAGGTGGACACCTCTTGTTTCGCGCCAGGCACATTCATAGTACAATGAGGCAAGGAGTGAATATGAAAAGGAGCGATGTGGAATTTTACAGCATGGGGCTTAAGTGCTCGGCTTGGCTCTACCTGCCGGATGGAATTGAGAAGCCCCCCGTGGTTGTCATGGCACATGGGTTTGCAGGCCAGAAGGACTTCATGCTCCAGCCCTATGCCGAGTATTTCGCCGGCAAAGGCATGGCCTGCTTCGTGTTCGACTACCGCAACTTCGGCACGTCAGAGGGAGAACCGAGGAACCTGGTGAATCCCTGGAGGCACCTGAATGACTGGAAGGCGGCGATCACCCATGTACGGTATCTTGACAGCGTCGATGGGAAGAGGATCGCCCTGTGGGGCACCTCCTTTTCAGGCGGGCATGTGATGGTGACGGCTGCAAGGCAAAATGGCATCAAGGCTGTGGTGGCCCAGGTGCCGTTTGTGGATGGCATTGCAACCACCATGCAGTTTTCTGTTCCCTATCAGATCGAGGGCCTCTATCACGGCCTCAAGGACCTTTTCAGCATGGTCAAGGGGGGTGCCCCGCACATGGTACCTGCAGTTGCGGAGCCCGGGACCTTTGCCTGCATGAACACCCCTGATGCCATGCAGGGCTATTACACCCTCGTGCCCCCGGATTCTGATATGAAGAACGAGGTGCCGGCCAGGATCTTGCTCATGATATCGGCCTATAGGCCCATCATGTACGCGCGCAGGATCAAGAGCCCTGTGCTTCTCATGTATGCGAAGAACGACTCGCTCATCCCTGCCAGGGCCGTTGAGAAGATGGGCTCAAGGATACCGAATGCCGAGGTCATCGGCCTGGAGGCAAGCCACTTCGAGGTCTACACGGGTGAGCTTTTCAAACAGGTGGTGCAGAGGCAGGCGGAGTTTCTGGCAAGACATCTATAATCAAGCAGGTGCCCGCTGTAGGAGCGCCTTCAGGTGCGAAATGGGAATCGCGGCTGAAGCCGCTCTTACAATATATTGATAGGAGGGATTATGCCGGGAATCAAGGATTTCAGGGGAAAGGTAACTCTCATCACGGGCGCGGGGTCGGGCATCGGCAGGGCGACTGCACTGGCCTTTGCAGCCCAAGGGGCTGACCTGGTCATCGTGGACAAAGAGGAAGACCGCATTGCGGAAGCGGCCGGGGAGATCGAGGCCAGGGGGGCGCGTGTCCTGGCGCGGAAGGTGGACGTGTCCGATTGCACCCAGGTGGATGATCTTGCCAGGTTTGTGATAGCCGAGCGGGGCAGGGTGGATATACTCTACAACAATGCCGGCATAGGTGTCGGGGGGAGCTTTGAATGCACAAGCCTTCAGGAGTGGGAGAGGATCTTTTCCATCAACTTCTGGGGTGTGCTTTACGGCATAAGGGCGTTTCTGCCCCATATGATCGAGCGCAGGTACGGCCACATCGTCAACACATCGAGCCTTGCAGGGCTGTGCGCCATCCCGGGGATGTCGGCCTACTGCTCCACCAAGTTCGCCGTGGCCGGTCTGGGCGAGGCACTCAGGGCAGAGGTGAGGAGGTACGGCATAGGGGTGAGCACCATATGCCCTGGTGTCATTAACACCCGTGTCGTGGCAGACGGGTGCATGAACCTCAGGGAGGAGTCCCGGGCCAACAGACAGGCTGTAGTGGAATTCTACAAGAAGTTCGGCTGGCCGCCGGAGCGCGTTGCCAGGGCCGTTCTGAGCGCAGTGCGTCATAACCGTTCCGTAGTGCCGGTGGGCCCCGAGTCATGGATCCAGTGGATCGGCAAGCGCCTCTCGCAAAAAGGTTATGAAGCAGCGAGCGAGCTTGCAGGAAGATTTCTGATGTAATCAAGTTCTCCGGTTAGGACAGACGTGACCATGCATAAGGGGGTATAATGGAACATTTTAAAATGTATATCGGTGGGGACTTTGTTGAATCCGTGGGCGGGCGGACAAGAGAGGCTATAGACCCGGGTATCGGCCTGCCCTTTGCCACGTTCGCCTACGGCAATGCTGCGGATGCCCAGGCTGCAATCGACGTTGCGCGAAAGACCTTCGATTCGGGTGTGTGGAGCAATCTGGCCCAGGAAGAGCGCTCCCGGATCATCATGGATTTTTCCGACCGGCTTACCAAATACATTGTCCGGATTGCATCATACGAGTCCATGGACTCAGGGGGGCTCATAAACAGGACCGGTGCGGAGGTGATCGGCAATGCAATGACGGCGCGGAATCTCGCATGGTATGCCGCCCATGAATTCAAGTGGCATGAAGAAGTCCGCGTGCCGTGTTCCCTGGCAAGTCCCGGAAGAAATTACATCCGCAGGGAACCCGTCGGGGTGTGTGCAGGCATCATCCCGTGGAACTTCCCGTTCAATATGGCCATGTGGAAAATCCTTCATGCGATAATCATGGGCAACACGATTGTATTAAAACCGGCAACCGACACGACGCTTTCCGCACTCATCCTTGCAGAAGTGATTGCGGAGAGCAGGATCCCCAAGGGTGTTGTGAATATCATAACAGGCCCGGGAAGCGAGGTCGGCCAGGCACTGTGCCTGAGCCCGAAGGTGGACAAGATCGCATTTACCGGGAGCACCGAGGTGGGCCGGCAGATCATGAAGATGGGGGCGGACACCATCAAGAAGGTGACCCTGGAGCTGGGCGGAAAATCCGCAAACATCATCTGCGAAGATGCCAAGATGGACCTTGCCGTTGACGGCGGTCTGTTCGGTGCTTTCTTCCACACGGGCCAGATCTGCGAATCAGGCACAAGGCTCCTTGTTCATAGAAAAATATATGATGAGTACCTCGATCGTTTCTTGAAGAGGCTCTCACAGGTCAGGATCGGGTATCAGCTCGACCCTGCAACCCAGATGGGGCCCCTGGTAAATGAGATACAGCGGGCCACCACTGAGAAGTATGTCAAGATCGGGCTCGATGAAGGTGCCCAGATTGTATACGGCGGGAAAAGGCCGGAAGGCGATCAGTATGCATCGGGTTTCTACTATATGCCGACCGTCTTTGTCGGTGTGGATAACAAGATGCGCATCGCACAGGAAGAGATCTTCGGACCTGTGGTGTGCATCATGCCGTTTGCCGATGACGATGAGGCCGTGGCAAAAGCGAATGACTCCATTTACGGGCTCGGCGGAGGGGTATTCTCAAACGATATCGGCCGTGCAGAAAGGATAGCAGCACAGGTAAAGACCGGGACCATGTGGATCAATGACTACCATGCCTTTGCCGACATCATGCCCTTCGGCGGGTATAAGCAGTCCGGCATAGGCAGGGAATTCGGGGAATACGGTCTTGGTGAATATACGCAGATAAAGAGGGTCCATATCTGTCCGTTATCCGACGGCATACAGAAATATACCTTCCCCATCATGTTCGATTATCAGCAGCCGGCACAGTCGTTTATGTTCGAAGGACCGACAAAGGTTGTGGGAGGCCCTGACAGTATCATTGCGCTGCAGTACGAGATATCCCGGCTTAATTGCCGGAGCGCCGTCATCATAACGGATAAGGGCATACGCGAAGCAGGTCTCTTGGACAAAGTTGAGAAGGCCATCGGCAACCTGTGTGTCGGAGTATTCGACGAGGTCGTGGAAGATTCGGGATACACGGTTGTGGACAAGGCCGTGGAGTTCTGCAGGAGAGTGAATGCCGACATCCTGGTGAGTCTTGGCGGCGGAAGCTCCATCGATACGGCAAAGGGTGTGGCCGTGACACTGACGAACGGCGGCAAGGCCATCGATAACGTCACGATCTATAAGCTTGTAGACCCTTTGATGCCGCACATTGCAATCCCCACCACCGCAGGCACCGGGAGCGAGGTGACCAATATCGCGGTCATAAAAAACGAGGAGATCGGCAGGAAATTCAATATCGCAGAGAACGTCATCTATCCGAACGTAGCCATACTCGATCCACATCTGACCGTTAGCCTTCCGAAGATACTCACCGCAGCCACGGGCATGGACGCCCTCTCCCATGCCATAGATGGGATGTGCTCCATCATGAGAAACACCATCTGCACAGGCCATGGTCTGAATGCCATCCGGCTGATCGCGAAGTACCTTCCCATCGTTGTGGAAAACGGCCACGATGTTCACGCAAGGATGCAGATGCTGCTTGCAGCATCAACAGCCGGCTGGGCATTTTCCATCCCCTCGACCATACTCACGCATTCGCTTGCCCATGCCATCGGCGCTAAGTACAAGATCCACCATGGCACCCTGTGCGGCCTCTTCCTGCCGCATGTCATGCGGTTCAACCGGGACCACTGCACGGATGAGCTTGCTGAAATCGCTGAAGCCATGGGTGTCAAGGTTGAGGGAATGTCAAAACAGGATGCTGCATCTGCAGCCGCCGATGCCGTGGCTGACCTTGTCAAAAAGATAGGGCTGCCCACACGTTTGAGTGAGCTGGGCATAGCCGAGGCCGATATCGTCTTGATAGCATTGGACGCCATGACAGAGATACCCACACTCGCAAACCCGCGCAAGTGCACGGTTGAGCTTATAGACGGGGTTATCCGACAGGCATTCTAAGGGCAGAGGATTGTGCGGGCCCGGACCTTTCAATCAAATGAGTCCCCTTAAGCTTGCTGTGCGGGGTCTCATGAGGGCCGGGACTCTCTGCATGACCGGCCACAGGGCCCGGTCTTTCCCGGCACGGTGGTTACCGGTCACATCGAGGTGGACTGCAGGGCCCTGCCTCCACGGGTTTCGACCACAACATGTTCATAACGCGGCCGAGCATGGTTTTCATGTCGGCAGGCACAAAGCACAGGCCATACAGGGATCGGAAGCGTGATATCTTTGCCCCGTTGTAGGGGTGCCATACCCAGAACCTGTCCCAGAGGATCCTGGGAATGGGCATGGTGTTGTAGTTCACATGACAGGCAAGGCAAAGGTCTTTGAGTCCCTCGTCGGAATGTACCCTGCCCAGGCCGCTTGCCTTGAATCCTTGCCACGGCGTCTCGGGGAATCCGTGGGTGATGATGGTCTCGTTCACCATGACCGTACCTGCCTCGAGCTGTTCCGCGATGCGCCTCCCCTTGCGTGTGTTTCTCGTGAACACATAGGCACAAAGGCCATAGATGCTTTCGTTTGCAGCCCTGATAGCCTCCTCATCGCTGTGGACCCTCATAACAGGGAGCAGGGGGCCGAAGGTCTCCTCGGCGATTACCTCCATGTCCGGGGTCACATCCAACAACACGGTGGGCTCGAAGAACCGGCCTTCGATAGGCAGACACCGGCCGCCGGTCAGGATCTTCGCCCCCTTGGAGACGGCGTCTTGAATCTGCCTTTGAACGATGAGAACCTGCTCTTCACTTGTCATGGCCCCGAGGTCCGTGGAGCAATTCTCCAGCGGGTGGCCCTGTCTGAGCCTTTTTGTCAGGCGAACCACCTCTTTCACAAAAGCATCGTAGATGTCCGTGTGAGCATAAACCCGCTCCACCGATGCGCAAATCTGCCCCGAATTGCCGAAGGCGCCCATAACCACCGACCTGGCGGCAAGGGCGATATCGGCGTCCGTACAGATGATCGCCGGGTCCTTGCCTCCGAGTTCCATGGAGCAGGGTATGAGGTGTTGCCCGCACACCGAGGCAACCACCCTGCCGATCTCGGTGGAGCCGGTGAAGTTGACGAAGCCGATGAGGCCGGAGCCCTTTTCGATGACCTCCTGAGCCATCCTTCCCGGGCCGGAGACGACCTGAAAGAGTTTGGGATCGAGGCCTGCCTCATCGAAGAGCGCGCGCATCTTGTAGGCGATGAGCGGGGTGAGCGATGCGGGTTTGAGAAGTACCCCGTTGCCTGCCAGGAGGTTCATGACAACGGCCCCGGCAGGTATGGTGAACGGGAAGTTCCACGGTGAGATGATGAAGGTAACGCCCCGGGGACGATAATGGATGTAGCTCGTACGATTCTTGAAGATCCACAGGGGAAGAGGTTCGGTTTTGAGGATCTTCTTCGCCCGACGGGCAAAGTAAGCGGCCAGGTGGATGACGGTGAACACCTCATGGGTATAAGATTCGTAGAGGGGCTTCCCGTTCTCGGCGCTCAGAAGGCGCGCCACCTCATCGGAGCGGTCAAGAAGTATCCTGGCGAAGTCCTTTATAACACGGCAACGTTCCTCAATGGGTACAAGGGCCCACTTTTTCTGAGCGGCATGAACCTCGTGGAGGGCCTTCAGGGCATCTTCTACACTGCATACGGGTACTTCTCCGATCTTCTTTCCATCTGCCGGGCCGAATACGGCGGTAACCTTCCGGGAGGTCGAGGGGCTTCCTTTGTCCATGGTATAATCAAGCATGATCTTTTTCCTTTCCTTTCTCGTTAACCCAGCTTGCTATCTTTGAGACAGAATCCCTCAGTCATTGAACAGGTAGTCGTACCAGAACTTCTTTGAGCGGTCGATGTTCAGGTCCACGTGTATGTGCTTGATCTGGGTGAATTCCAGCAGGCCCTGGGGCCCCAGCTCCCTGCCGACGCCCGACTGCTTATAGCCGCCGAATGGTGCCAGGGGGTTGAGCAGGTGGTAGTCGTTTATCCACACCGTGCCGGTGCGGATCTGCTTGGCCACCTCGATGGCCCAGGGGATGTCACGTGAGAAGACCGCACCCCCGAGCCCGTAGATGGAATCGTTGGCCATGGTTATGGCCTCCTCGGTGCTGCGGTATTTGATCACGGACAGGACCGGTCCGAAGATCTCTTCGCGGGCAATGGCCATATCATTGCGCACTCCTTCGAATATGGTGGGCTCAACGTAGTATCCCTTGGAGAGGTGTCCGGGCTGTTTCTCGCCAATGGAGCATTTTGCACCCTCTTTCTTGCCTGTCTCAATATAGCGCAGAACCGTTTTGTGCTGAGCCTTGGAGATGACCGGGCCCATGGTGGTCTCGGGGTCCATGGGGTCGCCGACCTTGATGTGAGTGACCCGCTCCTTTACCCGCTCCATGAACTCGTCATAGATCGACTCCTGGACAAAGCACCGGGTGCCTGACTCGCAGACCTGGCCCACATGGAAGAAGGTTCCGAACAGGGCTCCGTCAACAGCGAGATTGAGGTCCGCATCCTCCAGGATGATAGTGGGGCTCTTGCCGCCCAGCTCCAGGGTCACCTTCTTGATGGTGTCTGCGGCCAGCTTCATCACCTGACGGCCTGTCTCCGTGGAGCCGGTAAGGGCGACCTTGTCCACTTTTGGGTTGGTGCAGAGCTCCTCACCAATGACCGAGCCGGGGCCGGTAACAAGGTTGAAAACACCCGGGGGAATATCACACTCAGCGATAATTTTTGCCAGCTCAAGGGCGGACAGAGGCGTGTCGGAAGCCGGTTTCAGCACAAGGCTGTTGCCCATGATAAGTGACGGTGCGGTTTTCCAGACTGCCATAAGGAGTGGAAAGTTCCAGGGGATGATGCCGGCACAGACGCCGATGGGCTCCCTGTGGACAAAGTTCCAGGAGGTGTACGGAAGGTCAATCCACGGCAGCGGTTCGTAGCATGATATTCGCTCTCCAAGCTCCACAAGGGTGCGGAAATGCTCGATGCTGAAGGGCAGGTCCATGAGTGATGCCTTCCGGAATGTAGCGCCCGAGTCCATGGACTCAATGGTGGCGATCTCGGTGGTGCGCTCGGCCAGCTTCTCCGCCACCTTCATGAGAATCTGGGCGCGCTCTTTTACCTTCATCCTGCTCCAGACCCCGGAATCGAACGATCTGCGGGCCGCATCAATGGCCTTTTTCGCATCGTTCCTGGTACCCACCGGGACAAGGGCGATTGCGTCCTCGGTGGCCGGGTTATAGGTAGGCCTGGTCTCACCCGTCTCTGCATCAACAAACTTGCCGTCAATGAACATCCGGTATTTCTCCATACAACCCCCCTCATCATACGGATTAGGCAGATCGAGGAAATTAACACGTTTAATATGTATTAAAAAGCATATTAATACGAAAACCGATCCTTATCAATAGAGAGTGAATCGAAAATGGTGTCAGGACAGATGGTATGGTTTTGTAGCAGATTATATTACAGCAAACTCTAAAAGAGAGAGTCAGGAATGCAATGCCGACTGGCTCACCAACCCGGTATTCGACCCGTTCACCCAGACTGCAGAATACAAGGCTTGTGCAGTGGCCGTCGAGAAGATCTGAAGTCTGTTGGGGGAGACGATTTCCCCCAACGCCCTTCGCTTGTGTTAAATCTTCCAGAAATATTGGTATAAGGAAACTACCGCTGTTTTTATTCCGTGAACTGACCATGGTTGCTTGCGGCAGAGAATATGTTAAAGTTAACATAAAACAAATAAAGGGACATCCATTATGAAGATCCGGGCAATCATCTTTGTATTTTGTATTATTTTTGGTTTTGCATTTAGTGCTTCTGCCCAGGACAAGATCACGGTGGCGGTTGCGGCGAATTTCATCGAGCCGTTCAAGGAGATAGCCGTGCTGTTCGAGACGAATACCCACATCCGCCCAGAGCCGACATTCTCTTCAACCGGAAAGCTCTTTGCACAGATCAATGAAGGTGCACCTTACGATGTGTTCCTCTCTGCGGATGAGAAGAGGCCGGAGGAGCTTTATCAGAAGGGGCTTTCAGGGAAACCCTTTGTTTATGCAAAGGGTGAGGTCGTGCTGTGGACCGCACGGAAAGACCTTTGTGATGCAGGTGAGTGGAAGGCGATACTCGTGAGATCCGATGTGAAAAAGATCGCCATTGCCAACATTGAGACAGCGCCCTATGGCACTGCATCCATGATGGCCTTGAAGGATGCCGGTCTATGGGACAGCCTGCAGGGAAAATTCGTCTTTCCCCAGGACATTGCCCAGGCCTTTCAGTATGCCTCTACCGGAAGTGTGGATGCAGGGTTCTGCGCCCTTTCTTCCGCTCTTTCACAGCAGGGCAAGGCCGGGTGTTACCTTGTGGTGAAGGAAGCGCCTGGTGTTGTCCAGGCCGCATGCGTGCTGGGTAGGACAGGACAGAGAGCGGCTGCCGGGAAGTTTGCCGCATTCCTCCTCTCTCCAGAGGCGGAAACGGTGAAGAAGAAATACGGGTACAAGTAGGGATGGACCTCGTCGCGTTATCTCTCTCCATCAAGCTTGCCGTGGTGAGCACGATCGTATTGATCATCATCGCGGCCCCGCTTTCCTATTCGCTTGTGTTTCATCGTATCCCGGGAAGATCCTTCGTGGAGGCGCTCATCAACCTCCCCATCGTACTCCCGCCGACAGTGCTGGGTTTTTACCTCCTCGTGGCCATGGGCCCGAAGGGAGGCATCGGCTCTGCGTGGGAGGGGGTATTCGGATCTCCCCTCTTGTTTACCTTCACCGGAATCGTTATCGCTTCTATCATCTACAGCCTGCCCTTTGCCGTTGCCCCCATGAAAGCTTCCTTTGCCAGGATGGAACCACGCCTTGTGGAAAATGCACAGGTGCTTGGGCTTTCCCCTGTTGCGATCTTCTTCAGGGTGATTCTCCCAAACTCTTTAGCCGGGATTGCGGCTTCAGCCATCCTTGTCTTTTTGCATACCATCGGCGAGTTCGGGGTGATCCTCATGGTGGGCGGCAGTATCCCGGGCAAGACCAAGGTGGCATCCATCGCCATCTATGAAGCCGTAGAGGCATTGCGGTATCAGGATGCCTGGCTGATGTCCATCACACTTGTCCCTGTGTGCTTTGTGTTTCTGCTCATGGTGAACCGGCTCACACCCGAGGTGCGCCATGGGGCTTGATGTCCGGATAAAGAAGAGGCTCAAGGACCTTGAGCTCAATGTAATGTTCTCCTGCGAGGACGGGAGGCTGCTCGCCATCGTAGGCCCCTCGGGCGCAGGGAAAACCACCATCATACGCATACTGGCCGGCCTCCAGAAACCGGACCAGGGCCTCATTATCTGTAAAGAAGAGATATGGGCCAGCACGAAAGATAAGATCCATGTGCCTGCCAGGAAGAGGGGAATCGGATATGTATTTCAGGAATTCACCCTGTTCCCTCATCTGAGTGTCTATAAAAACGTGGCCTTTGCCGCAAAGGACGGGCAGAGAGTGGATGATCTCTTAAGGCTGTTCGATATCTGGCACATCAGGGACAGCAAACCACATAAGATTTCAGGCGGGGAACGCCAGCGGTGCGCCATATGCCAGGCCTTAGCCCGATCACCAAAAGTCTTGCTCTTGGACGAGCCGTTTTCAGCCCTTGATGCGCTGACCCGAAGGAAGCTCCGCGAGATGGTAAAGACCCTGAAAAATGAACTCCATATCCCCATCATTCATGTGACCCATGACATCCGGGAGGCCCTTTTCCTGGCCGATGACATCCTGCCGGTAGTACGGGGCAGGGTAGAGAGCAAGTGGATGCTGCAGTTCATGCTCATGTCCAGGGAGGTCGGCCGGTGTCTTGGCCACGGCATCGGTGCCGGAAATAATGAAGAAGAGGAAATCGAGCTATCTATTGCCACGAATGCTACGAAGGAGTCCATGCGATGAATATCGGACCCTATTCCATTGAAGACTACATGCACTTGGTCAAATCATTTCACGGCAACATTGCGCCCGGGCTCATCATCGGCGGGTTTATGGCGGACCTGGCCATGAAAAATATCCCGGACGGGGTCCTGTTCGATGCCATCAGCGAGACCCAGACCTGCCTGCCGGATGCCATCCAGCTGCTGACACCCTGTACTATTGGAAACGGCTGGCTCAAGGTCATGGACTTCGGCCGTTATGCCCTGTGCCTGTATGACAAAAACCAGGGGAAAGGGGTACGGGTGTTTCTCGATACGGAAAAGCTCAAGGGCTGGCCGGAGATCAATACCTGGTTCTTCAAACTCAAGCCCAAAAAGGAGCAGGACCCGATCATCCTCAGGGACCGGATCATCGATGCAGGCCCGGACATCCTTACTGTTCAACATGTCACGGTGGACAACGCTTTTCTTGGCAAGAAGGGTAAGGGGGCCATTGGGACGTGCCCTTCGTGCGGTGAGGCATACCCGGCCAAGGACGGTACTGTCTGCCTTGCCTGCCAGGGAGGCAGCCCGTATTGCAGCGATCCTCTTGGCCAGGCACAGGATTACAGACCGACTCTTGCGGTTGTTCCCGCGGTGAAGCCGGATAAAGTATGAACTCAGAGCAGATGCTTAAGGAGGTAATGAAAGCAGCAGGCCCCAGGCCCATACAGATCAACACCGGTCATGTCTGATTGTTTCCCATGGCAGATAAGACACCTTCAAAAAACTCCCTGCCCCTGTATCCCACTTACCTTTCTTCGCATAATCGAGTATTGTAGTGTGACAAAAAGGCTTCGATCCGGAATACCAGGCCTGGTCTTATCCGTATATTTAGGAACAAGGGAGGTATATCATGAAGCCCAATGTCATCATCATCAACACACAGGATAATGTTGCAGTGGCCCTGGAAGACATCCCTGAAGGAGGAATTGTGACCCTGCCCGGAGGGGGTGAGTTCACGGCGCTCGAAAGGATCCCTTACAGCCACAAGGTGGCGTTAACGGATATTAAGCCAGGCATGGCAGTACATAAATACGGTGAGACGATCGGGTATGCCTTGGGAGATATCAAAAAAGGCGCATGGGTCCACACACACAATCTCACCATCGATGGGGTAATGGTATGAAGCGTGATACCGTTCAAGGCTATGTCCGGCCCGATGGCTCGATCGGCATCAGGAACTACGTTGCTGTTATCCCTACGGTGGCGTGTGCGAATGGCGTGGCGGACATGATCGGACGGGAGGTTAAGGGAACGGTCCCCCTCCTGCACGGCCACGGATGCGGTCGTGCTCTCGAGATAGGCATGCAGACAAATACCCTTGCAGGCCTGGGTAAGAACCCCAATGTCTCGGGCGCCATTGTCATCGGCCTCGGGTGCGAGACCATCAGCGCCGAGGCCGTTGCGTCCGAGATCGCAAAGACTCTCAAGCCTGTTGAGTTTTTCCTTATCCAGAACGAGGGCGGATCGCGCAAGACAGCGGTCAAGGGCATCCGGTCCGCAAAGAAGATGGTGGATGATGCATCCGGCATGAAGCGGGTCGAATGCCCTCTGGAGTCCATCACCATGGGGCTCGAGTGCGGGGGGTCGGATGCCTTCTCGGGCGTCACGGCAAACCCTGCTGTGGGGCTCGTATCCGACTGGCTGGTGGATGCCGGTGGTACGGTGATACTGACGGAGAACACCGAGATGATCGGAACCTCCCACATCCTCTCGAAGAGGGCAAAGACCCCGGAGGTGGGCCAGAGGATCGTGCAGATCATCGAGACTGCGGAAAAGCGCACCAAGGATATCTTAGGACCGCTGGCCTCCTATGTTATAGCGCCCGGCAACATGGACGGCGGCATGAGCTCCATCCAGGAGAAATCACTGGGGTGTATCTGCAAGGCAGGAAGCCGCCCCATCAATGGGGTAGTGGAGTACGGTCGGAATCCAAATGACAAAGGACTCGTCATCCTGGACGGCCCGGGTTATGATATGGAATCCATGGCAGGCCTCGGTGCGGCAGGCTGCCAGCTCATTATCTTCACTACGGGAAGAGGGACACCCGCTGGTTTTCCCATCATACCGGTCATCAAGGTATCGAGTACGACCAGGCTCTTCCTCGCCATGGAGGATGATATCGACGTGAATGCGGGCGCCGTGCTCGAAGGTGTGACCCTGGAGCGGATTGCAGAGGAGATCATCGACCTGTCCATCGATGTGATAAACGGCAGGAAATCAAAGGCGGAGCTGAACCGGCAGGGTGGCATCTTATGCCTTTATGCCGCTACTCCTGCTTTCTGATTATAATAGGTTAAGTTATTCTCATCAGGTAAAAACATGGGGGGAATATGGCTCGAAAAAGCAGTATGGCAGGCAAGCATCTCTCGATGGAGAAACAGGTCGGGCGAAGGTCGTTTATAAAAAAGATGACAGCACTCCTTGGAGGGATAACCTTCATGAGCTGGGGGTTGTTTCCCCTGAGAATCATGGGCACTACTTTACCCGCCGGGGACTCGGCAAACAATCGAGAGAAACTTATCTTCATTGCCATCGATGCCCTTAACCCGAAATATTTAGAGCTCGATGCCAAGGGATTCCCGGGAGGTAGCGAAGGAAATTGGCTCATGCCCAATATCCGTGCATTCATAAAAAAATCATTGTGGTACAGGAATGCAAAATCCTTTCTCCCTGCCGCCACGGATATGAACCACCTCAATGCCCTGGCAGGGACGTCTTCGGCACAGACCGGGATCATCAGTGTATGGGCCCAGCCAACCGGATGGGACGAGAGCGGTGAGGCTGTCATACAACGTACAAGCATGTCATTTGCAAGGGATGATAAAGGCAGGCCCGTTGATACCCTCTTCCATGCCTGGAAGAGGCGCCGGCCAGGCTCCAGGACACTTCTCATCACAGGCAAGGAATGGGTGGGCGAGATGTTCCGCGATAATCCGGCCGGTTCGGGCATCGATATCCTGGTGACCGGGGTGAACCATCCCGACTATCTTAAGCAACCACACCCCGAAAGCTTCGCCCATCCGGCCACAGACAAGAATGCGGCCTGTGATCCTGCATCAACACACCTCGGGTACTTCGGGGGGTCTATGAGGACGAGCGATGTCATGACCCGGCTTTATACAGGCCAAGGGAGCCTCCTGACATGGCAGATGGAGCATTTCTCCAACCATTTTCCCCATGACAGGTGGATTGTGGATTCGACCCTTGAGATATTCAGGCGTGAGAATCCTGACATGGCCTACATTCTTCTTGCCCAGTGCGATGATGCAGGGCACTGCATCGGATGTGCATCAGATCCGTCGGAATTCATAAACGCATCGGAGGCGTATGAACCGCCCGAAGGGTGCGAGAACAAGCCCGAATATCAGCTGGTAAGCATGAGGAACAAGCTCTTGTACCGAGAGGCGGCCTTAAATGTCATCCGCGATGTAGACATCCAGTTCGGCCGTCTTATCGATGGCCTGGAGAAACAGGGTGTGCTCGGTCATGCAAGGATCATTCTTTTGAGCGACCATTCTGCAGTGAACCACCTTTATACCGAAGACTTCTCATCTACCGATTGCATGGGCCTATTAGAGAATGCAGGGATAGTGGAGAAGAGAGGGATCCTGGAGAAGAAGACAGTCTATGCCTTCAGCGTGAGCAGCTACGGGGTTCTGTACTGGCGCGTCAACAAGGATCGTGTACCCAAAGCAAAGGCCTTTCTCCGGGCTCACAGGGTATTGAACCCCCAGACCGGGGTCAAGGAGTGCCCGTGGTGGGTACTGGACCGTACCGACATGAAGAACGGCATCGAAGGCGTATGCCTTCCGGGAGAGCTCTATCATACCTATTATGTTGACGTTGACAGGGAAAAGACCGTTATATGGCCCGACCTCATCATCTTTGCGAAAAACGGCTGGCAGATACCGGTGTATAACGGCCAGATCCCCAATGTGGGCATCAAGGCGCCGACATGGTCACCTCCGTGGCGGGTGTACAACGGAGGCCACGGCTCGGTGGATACGCTTCCCATCGTTGCCGCAATATCAGTGCCCGGCGGCAAGACAGGCATACAAGACAGGCCCATCCTTATTGCCGATCTGGCCGTTACGGCCGCTTCTCTCTTTGGTTTAGAATTGAAGAGCACTACGATCGGAAAGGATCTGAGCAGAGACCTTCTCTGAGTTGTTATTGCATCGACGCGGTTCTTTATCAGAAGGAATACGAAAGGGTAAGAGAGCCGAATACCTCTCCCGTATCCTGAGTGAGGATTTTATGCCATAATTGCAGTTGATTTCCTTGCCATGCTCATTCATATAATCCCTGAAAAAAAGATTTTAGGTAAAAATCATGCAGGACGACACAAGAGATAAAACTCATCCATGCCTTACCTGTGGGGCGTGCTGCGCCTACTTCAGGGCATCGTTCTACTGGGCCGAGGCCGATGATACAACCCCCGGCGGGGTGCCTGCGAACATGACCAGGAAGCTGGGCAAGTTCCGCAGGTCCATGATCGGCATGGACGGTACCAAACCCAGGTGTATCGCCCTTGAAGGAGAGATCGGCAAGGCAGTGTTCTGTTCCATCTATGAAAGGCGGGCCTCGGTGTGCCGCGCATTCGATCCCTCATGGGAGAAGGGCGCGCCTAACGAGCGTTGCGACAGGGCCAGAGAAGCATGGGGACTCGGGCTGTTGAACCCCGATGTCTGGAATGAAAGCAAATAATTGGGATGTGAAAGGAAGTTATGGTGCGAAACCTCCATTTCATATAGTTATGTGGACATTCTTCTCGGTAATGGTTCGTTATGATTTTAGGATGATATAATCCCTGTAGAGAGATTCCATGTAATAGCGCATAATCGACAATTTCCCATGCCAATCAAAGAGCAATAAATATCTAATAAACTACCCCGCTGCTTGCGGGGGGTAGTTTATTAAGCGATCTTTCTGCTCCGTTTCTTCAACCTGCTGATGCGCCGGCGGAGGATGGCGACCCTGGTTTTCTCCTTATTTTCAAGCGCGGATGCCTTCGCCCCTTTGAGCTCCCTGATCTTGGCCTTTATATCCTGCCTGGTGAGGACAACCTTTACCTTAACCTTCTTTTTCTTTTCATGATGTACAGGCCCTTCGTCCTTGATTCCCCGTGCCTGTTTGATGAACGCCGTGAGCTGATCCTTGGTCATATCCCGCACAGCGACCTCGGTATGCTCATGGGGGATCTCCAGTGCGACCTCCCTGAGTTCCTTGACGGTCATCTTATCAATGGGCTTTTCTTCCTTAGGGTGTTTCTTCTTGCTTTCTTCAGGCATGGATACGATCCTCCTCCCTCTGGTTATAATCCGCACATGAAGGCCGTAAATCGAGGAGACTCTTAAGGATGAGGTATCATGTTGGCGTCAGGTCTGCATCCCCTTAAGATTCCCCGCGACGCGGCCAATGATACATTGTAACGGACAAGGGATTTTCAAACAATAGAAAAATTGTAGAATGCCGGCAATCAGGATTGCGTGACTAGTGAATAGTGAATACCTCTCGCCACTGCCTTCATCCCACAATAAGCAGCTGGATGTCGCAGACATTCGTTTTTGTCGGGCCTGTCTTGAAGAGGAGGCCCCGGGCCTCGAAAAAATGATAAGCGTCATTTTCGTCAAGATGATCCATGGCTTCAAGCTCATGCCCCCTCATGATCTCCATCAGATCCGGGGTCACAAAAGCGCCTGCAGCATCTGTGGGGCCATCGATCCCGTCTGTGCCGGCTGAGAGAAAGAAGATGTTCTTCGGGTCAGGACAGGATTTGTACAGATCTAAGGCAAAGGCGAGGGCTATCTCCTGGTTCCTGCCGCCCATCCCTCTTCCCCGAATGGTCACTGTGGTCTCCCCGCCGGTGATGAGCAATGCGGGTTTATTCAAGCCGGATTTACCAAAAGCTATGTCTCTGGCAACCAATGATAAACAGCCTCCCACCCGGCGTGCCTCGCCTGACACGGTCGTGGTGAGGATGTGGGCATCGTACCCCAGCCTTTTGCCGCATTCAAGTGAAGCCCTGCATGCAAGCGAGTTGTTCCCGATAATGATATTTTCTGTGTTTTGAAATGCCCTATCTCCTGTTTTGGGAGTCTCGTGGATTAGCCCATCAGCGCCTGCAATGAGCCGATCTTTTACTGCTTTGGGTATCTTGGATTCGATATGGTACTTCTTCAGAATAGAAAGGGCTTCGTCAAATGTCGTGGGGTCAGGGGCCGTGATGCCGGAGGCAATGGTATCGACCCTATCCCCTACAACATCCGAGAGGATGAGGTTGATGAGTCTGGCCGGGTAGGACAACTTTGCAAAGTTGCCGCCTTTTACTAAAGAGATGTGCTTCCTGATGCAGTTCATCTCATCGATGGTTGCACCTGATGCAAGCAGAACCTTGGTCGTTTCAATCTTGTCCTTAAGGGTTAACCCGTCCGCAGGCAGGCTGAACAGCGATGATCCCCCGCCTGAGATGAGGTTGATAATGAGTGTTCCCTCATCGGCATCATTTACAAGCCGTGTAAGTATGTGGGCCCCCTCCATACTGTTTGTGTCCGGTATGGGGTGGCCGGCCTCCCTGATGCGGATCTTGTGAAGGCTCTCGCCATGCCCGTATTTTGTTATAACAAAACCCTGGCTCAGCGCTTCACCCAGGATGTCTTCCATGGCCGCCGCCATCCTGGCGGATGCCTTGCCTATGCCCAGGACCATCACGTGCCTGTAGTGTGAAAGGTCTTCCGAGATAACCTTTCCATCGGCATCAATGATCAGTGTGCTGCCTTCTTTTCTTACCCGTCGTTTCATGAGGCCCTCTGGATCTACCTCTTTGATTGCCGCCCAGTATATGGCCTCAAGATCTTTCACGCTCACCTTTGCATTCCCTCGTGCTTTGATTAATCTTTTGCAATGTCTTTGGGTCCAAGTATCCTTCAATGACCGGATCATTGCAAGGGTGTGTGCATGTTTTATCTTTATGAACAAAAGGCCTGATGATATGCAAAGGGGGAAAACCGCGCAAGGGAGGTAAGGACAGGATCATGAATATGAGCATACCGCATTCAGAGCTTTGTTTTGCCCGCGCAAACGGCATCGAGATCGCCTATGATACCTTCGGAGTAAAGGGTGATGACCCGCTCCTTCTCATCATGGGACTGAGCGCCCAGATGATCCTCTGGGAGGATAAATTCTGCGAAGGCCTCGCTGAAAGAGGTTTTTACGTAATCCGGTTTGACAACCGGGATGTGGGTATGTCAACGAAAATATCCTCAGCGGGCATGCCCCATATTCATGCACTCCTGTCGGGGAGACTCAAAGGTGTGGGTTCTGTACCTTATATACTCTTGGATATGGCAAAGGACACCATTGGTCTACTTGATGTCTTACAGATCGAGAATGCCCACATAGTCGGTGTGTCCATGGGTGGTATGATCGGCCAGGAAATTGCAATGCATTATCCGAAGCGAATCAAGACGTTTACATCCATCATGTCCACCACAGGTAACCCTTTGCTTCCGCCGCCGATGCAGGAGGTGCTCGAGATGCTCTTCAGGCCTATACCCACGAGCCGGGAGGCCTTCGTTGAGTACTTTAAGGATGTTTGGAGGATTCTCAGCGGGCCACGCTTCCCCATTGATGAGCCCAGGGCGGCCAGACTCGGCGAGGAGACCTATCGGAGAGGGATGGACCCGGCAGGAAACGCACGGCAACTGGCAGCTATCCTTGCTTCGGGCAGCAGAAAAGACGGCCTTGCCTTTGTGAAGGCGCCCACGCTCGTTATTCACGGCACTGATGACCCATTGGTGCCGGTGGAATGCGGAGTAGATACGGCCCGATCGATTCCCGGGGCACGACTTAAGATTATGGATGGCATGGGCCATTGGCTCCCGCCCCAATTATGGCCGGAGATCATCAATACGATTGTCGGACATACCAGTGGACCCCGCTCATGATGGATATCTTTAGGCTGCTATCGTAAAGCATGCTTGAATGCCGTGAAAATGTGACCTATTGAACAGATAAGATGTTCACGTCAAAGAGGATTGCACTATGGCAAGGATAAAGAGCACGCTGGACCTGGTCATGGAACGGACCAGGAACATCACCATAACAGAGGAAGATAAAGAGGCCCTGCAAAAGAAAGAAATGTCCGACAAGGCCAGGGGCTGGGTAGGGATGCTTATGGACCGGAGAATTACGATCCATGAGCTCAAGAGAGAATTCACATCGGAATCGTCCCGACACCGTGAGTTGAAGGATATCATGCGGACGGAACTGCTGGACCATATTGACCCTGATGCGGAAAACAGCAGTATCCTGGAGGCACTTGCAGAAGTGCTTGAACTCGATGTGAAGCCGTTCGAAGATTCCATCAAAGACTACCGTGACCGTTATGAATTGCACAGGCAAGAGCACCAGGAACGTGTCCTTTCCAAGCTTAAGGCCGACGGGATATCGGGGAGGGCGGTTGTTCCGAATGCAGATAAGAATGAGTCATGGATAGCTCACGCCAAGGGTCTCAAGGATCAGTTCAAGCAGAAGATCCAGGCGCTCTAGAGGTATCTGAACCAGTAGTCCTTTATCTGCTTGAAGTTGTCTTTTACTGCCTTGACACCGCTGATGACACCGCCGTGGCCGGGGAATAGATATTGAGCCGGCAAAGGCTCCACCTTGAGGATGCTTTCCTTGAGCTGCTTTCCACTGCCTCCGGGCAGGTCGGTGCGGCCGATGCCCTGTTCGAACACCAGATCGCCGGTGAAGAGCGCCCCGTGTTTGGGCCAATACAAACATATGGACCCGGGTGTATGCCCCGGTGTATCAAAGACCTCAAACTGGAGGCTGCCTAGGGAAAGATCCCCCTGTGTTAAGAAAAAATCCGGCTCCGGTATCTTGTAATAATCCCCTGCCAGCTCCTTGAGATACTCGAACTCCGACTTGCCCATGGTGAGCTGGGTGGGCTTCTTAAAGAGCAGGGCTGCCTCCATATGATCGGGATGCGCATGGGTGATGAGAATGAGGTCGATGGAGCCCGGATCGATCTTGAGGTTGGTGAGCCCCTGTTCCACATGACTGAACAGATGGCTGTGCCCCGGGTCGATGAGAATGCGTTTCCCATCATCGATAAGATAGCTGTTGCAGTTGTTTTGCCGGTAATCCTCCCAGATGAATGCATATAAACCTTCGAATACCTTCTTGACCATATTCTTAAGCCTCTCTTCGCAATTTTTAAAAGATAACGGGTTCTGCGTAGAAGAAACCCCTTCACTGGACTATCTCAAGCTGCAGGCCCTCCGGGCTCTCCCTTCAGCCCGATCGTCTCCGCCACCTCGCGCATGCCCATGATGGTGTCTTCAATGAGTTGATCCACGGTCACACCGAGCATCTCGGCCCCTTTGGTGATTATGGAACGGTTCACCCCTGCGGCGAATGCGCTCGACTTCCACTTCTTTTTAACCGAGCTAACCGTAAGGTCAAGAACACTCTTGGAAGGCCTCACAAGGGTACTTGCAGCCACGAGCCCCGTGAGCTCATCGATGGCATAGAGTGTCTTCTCCAGATCGCTTAAAGGCTCCACATCCGAGCACATCCCCCACCCGTGAGATATTACTGCCCGGACATACTCTACAGGCCAGCCCTTTTCCTCGAGGATCATACGGGTTTTGGTGCAGTGCTGCTCAGGGAACTGCTCATAGTCGAGGTCATGGATCAGGCCGATGACACCCCATTTCTCCTCGTCTTGCCCTCTCTTTCGAGCGATGTGGCGCATCACTGCCTCTACGGCATAGGCGTGGGTGCGTAAATTGTCACTCCTGTTGTAGGAATGGAGCAGTGTAAGGGCCTCATTGCGAGTGGGAGCATACTCAGACATGAAAGGCCTCCTATCTTGAGTTTTCTAAAGAGTATTACTTTTTGAAGCAAAGAGGCAACCCAAACATTTCCGTTTCACGGAAGTATAGGTCAATGCCAGGGGTACAGGGAAAAAATTACAGGATAGAGGAGCAAGAGGATATGCCCCATATTACCGGGTGTTCCCACTTTTTGGGAAAAAAATGAAAATATTTACATACTAATGAATGAGACCGGAATGCTTGGTTGCACAAATACATTTATAATTCCCTAACATTATTATTGGAATTAACAATACTGTACTTTGGCATATCTCTTGAATAGCTCTAGAGGGATATGCACTTGGATGCGGCATGAAAGAGGAAGGCATTCCTCGGGTGGTCAGAGCAATAGAGCTTATTAAGGTAAAGAACCCTTAGGATACTCATATCCTATTCCTCCTCAGGTCGCATCCGGCTTGCCGGATGCGACCTGCTCCCTCAAAATGCCCATAGACATAAGGACGTGACTCTTATTCTATCACTTCAACCCTTAGCCCGAACTTGGACATGGCCTCACACTTGTCTTTGAGGATGAGGATGGGGTTTTCATATCGGAGCCCGATTTTCTCATCAGGGCATGAGTACTGCATCGCACAGATGAGCACCTCGTTCTCCTGGTAGGCGTGATCCGGATTTGTCCAGTACGGGAGGGGTCCTTCATTCATGCCGATACGCCATTCGTCGCCCATCATCCCAATCCCGTGCTCAAAGCCGGGAAGCATATACTCGGCAAAACCCTTGTCTTCGGCAAAGGCCATGGCCTCTTCTGCAATACTGAGAGGAGAGACACCGGCCTTGTAGGTCTTCAAGACGAGTGAAACGATGCTGATAAAGTTATCTGCATGCCACCTCTGGCGTTTGGTTTCATGCCCGATGATGTAATTATGGGCATGGTCCCCCAGGGCCAGCTTGTACATGGCATGGATGTCCACCATGAGAGGATCGCCCCTTTTCAGTTTTCGGGTGGTTGCCGGGGTACAGGCGCATCCGGCCAAGCCGCTGCGATATCCGCTTGCGATCTCGTTTCCCCCGGTGAATGACCACTCCCAGACACTGCCCGCTTTGCGCATGGCAAGGGCTGCGATCCCGGCGATTTCCGTCTCGGTCATGCCTTTCCAACCACCACCGGAAATGGCTTCCTTGACTGCCTTGTGTCCTTCGTCCACTATACGGGAAGCCTTTCTGAACCGATTGATGGTCCCCTGGTCCTTGATGAGCGAGAGCCTGTCCACGATGTGATGGGCATTTATAAGTTCAGAGCCCGACAGGGCGTCACGGAAGGATTCATATTCGTAATGCGTCAGGTTCCCTTCCGCAAGGTAGTTGGACATGCCCGATTCATAGCCGATCCTGCCCTTCTTGCCCTTCAGGAGATCCTTGATGAAATCCGAGATGATGGTGATCTGGTCCATACCTCCCATGGGTGCGTAGCCCAGCACATGGTCCTCATCCAACCAGGATTCATCAGCGATCCTTGCGGCATCGATGACAAATGAGAAGACGGTAGGCAGACCCTCGGCAGGTATCACTACATAGCTTCTCCATGGGCAGAATGCATCCGACACCCAGGAAAGCGTTCTCAGCCGCGAGCCCAGATAGATGTCGATCTTCTCTTCGGCCATTTGCTTTTGTATGCGGGATACCCTTCCAGGGAAGTCGATATAATAAAGATCAGTAGGGTCGAGTACATAGGGCATTGGGGCGCCTCCTTTTCAGTACTGGGTGGGAATAGACCCCAGGACCTTGTTTATCCTGTCTGCGAGGGATGCAAGCTTGAGGGCCTTGACCATACTCCCTTTGAGTTTCAGCTTGCCGCTCATGAGAGCCCGCTGTGACGAGATTTTTCCCTGTGTGAGATTGGCAAACAGATCGTACGGCCCTGTGACCCTGAAATCGGCCTCCGGCGGCTCGCTGTCACCCACAAGGACCTTTGTGAATTTCCCGTTATCCATCTTGAAGTAGAGGAACTTGTCTTTCCCTCCGGGGCAGTCAAGGTACACATATGCCACCGATGAGGTGAGATGTTTCATCTTCTCGGGGGTAATTTCCGTATTGAGTCTTTTTTCAACCTCATCCCGCCACTGACTGCTCAGATAAGTTACTTTATTCTCCATGGCTATCCTCCTTTCTTGTATGTTCGGGTAAAGGTTAGAAGTGAAAAACCGATGATAAGTGATGAATAAATGAACAATAAATTCATATATTCATTATATAGCAAACCCGATTGATGTCAACAATGAAAGAACATATGGATCGCAAAAGCCATCGACTCTACTCAGGGGAAACTGGCCTCATGTGCTCCTTGATAAAGGCGACATAATCCTTCGTAGCCTCTTTAGGCCTCTCCAACATGGGCATATGGCCGCAGTCGGGCATGATAACGGTCTTTGCGTTCGGCAGGTAACGCTCCAGGACCTGTACCGTGGAGACGTGGGTGATCCTGTCATCGGCACCCCAGAGTATCAGCACAGGCAATCTCAGGTCAGGCAGCAGGGTAATCGCGTCCTTGTAACTTGCATGGATATCGCTCCACATCTTCTGTTTGAAAGGACCATCTGCTACGGCCCTTCTTGCAAGCACCGAGCGCATCGGCCAGGGAAGGAAGGGTTCCTTGTAAAAGCCGTATTTCATGAGTTCGGCAAATGCATCAGACGTAGTGGGAATGAGAATGTTCTGCCCCTTCTCGATGGCCATCGTGAGGTCACTGGGCACCGGTGAGGCGATGCCTGCGGTATCGAAGAGGCCGAGGGTAATCACCCGGTCGGGATTCTTTGCGGTATAAAGCATGCCTACCCATCCACCCATAGAGTTGCCCGCAAGATGGAAACGGTTCAGCTTGAGGGCATCTACGGCATCGGCGAACCCTTTTGCAATGAAGTCTATGGAGTAGGTCTTCTCATTGTCCTTGAAACTCTCTCCATGCCCCGGCAGATCGAAGGCTATGATACGGTATTCTTTCGGTATATATCGTACAAAGCGATCCCAACCGTCTTTGTTTGCCCCGAATCCGTGGAGGAGGACAATGGTATCGCCGCTGCCCTGTCTCTCAAGGTATGCGATCTTTTGACCCGCTGTTGTTATAGAGGCTTCTTGAAGCCCGGAGATAATACGCTCTAGAGAGATCGCCAACTCATATATCGACTCCTGGGTGGAAGTGCAGTTGGTAAGAAAGAATAAAAGAAGGAGTGTGAACAGGACATGTGCGAATTTTTTCATAGAGCCCCCTCTTGTAAGAAGCACCATTTCACGCCCTGACGGCCTTTACGCGATCTAAAGGTATCCTCGAGGCATTGATCCTGTCAATGGTTTTCCATCATGTGTGTATTGCTGTTTTTATAATCCTTGAGAAGATTGGGAGCAGGAGTGTCGCCAGTATCACACTGCCTCCGGCCTGGAGGAGGTTCGCAGGTACCTCTGCCAATGCAGCCTTCTGGTCATACATGAAAACCTCGGTAACATAGTAACCAAGCACCATCCAAGCGGTTGAGACGATGAAGCACAGGATGATAAAAAGGGTTATCTTGGTTGTGTTGATCTTCAGATACTTTATGCTGAACCCCATGAGCGTTGCCTCAAGGCCCTTGATAAACAGTGTCCAGGGGGCCCACTGGTAGTACCCTCCGAAGATGTCTGCCAGTGCCGAACCGATGCCCCCGGCCATAAATCCGAGAGCCGGACCGAAAAAGATGCCGGAGAGAAGGACCATGCTGTCACCCAGGTTCATATATCCATTGGTCTGGGGAATAGGGACGCGGACGATCATGGTGGCCACAGCCACAAGGGCCATGAAGAGCGCCAGCAGGGCGAGTTCTTTTACGTTCATGGATCGCCTCCTTAATTTCTATAATAATTGATCATCATGATTGCATATACACGAGTGCCCTTTTCAGCCGGGACAGAACCACGGATTTCCCCAGGGTGACAATAATCTCAAAGATGCCCGGGGATACGGTCTTACCGGTGAGTGCTACCCGCATAGGCTGAGCGATGGTCTTAAATTTGAGTTTGTATGTGTCAAGTATGGTTTTTACCACCTCTTCGGTCTTGGCTTTGTCTGCAAGGTCCGTCTGCTCGAACTGTTCGACGAGTGCCTTAAATACAGGGGCAAGCTCATGGGTATAGAACTGTTTTTTGAGATCTTCGGCAGGCTCCACTTCATGGAAATAGAAGTTGCCGAAATCCAGCATATCTCTAAGAGTCTTGGTGCGCTCCCGGATATCAATGACCACGTTTTTGAGATAATCCCTGCCGGGAGGCGCATATCCGCTCTTGGTGGTGAATTCTTCGAGGAGAACGGCGAGTCTATCCGGGTCTCCGGTCTTGATGTAGTGGTGGTTGAGCCAGAGGAGCTTCTCCGGGTTGAATACGGCGGCCGCCCGTCCCACATCGTGGACATCGAAATACTCGATGAGCTCATGAAGGGTGAAGATCTCCTGGTCTCCATGCGACCATGAGAGTCTGACAAGGTAATTCACCAGGGCCTCCGGGAGGTATCCCATTTCCTGGTATGCCATGACGGAGGTGGCGCCGTGCCTCTTGGAAAGCTTGGTCTTGTCAGGCCCGAGGATCATGGGGACATGGGCGAAGAAAGGCAGCGCAAATCCCAGTGCTTCATAGATCTTCACCTGCCGGGGGGTGTTGTTCACATGGTCATCGCCCCTGATCACATGGGTCATGTTCATGGTGGCATCATCGATGACGACGGTGAGGTTGTAGGTGGGCATGTTGTCCGACCGAAGCAGGATGAGATCGTCCATCTCCGCATTGTCGACGCTGATCCTGCCCTTGATGAGGTCATCGAAAGAGGTGACTCCCATATCGGGCATGAGGAAGCGGACAACCCTGCCCGGACCGGGACCAAGGCCTTTGCCCCTGCACGTGCCGTCATATTTCGGTTTTTTCCCTTCTGCCAGGGCCCGGCTGCGTTTCCTTTCCAGTTCATCCGGGGTGCACTCGCACCAGTAGGCCTTGCCTTCATCTAAGAGCTTTTGTAAGGAGGATTTGTAGATATCGAGTCGCTGCGACTGGTAGAAGGGACCCTCATCCCAGTCGAGGCCGAGCCATTTCATGGATTCCAGGATCTGCCGGGTATTTTCATCGGTCGAGCGTTCGGCATCGGTGTCTTCTATCCTGAGTATGAACTTCCCGCCGGAATGCCTTGCATGGAGCCATGAGAACAGGGCTGTCCTGACGCCGCCGATATGGAGTTGACCCGTAGGTGATGGAGCGAACCGCGTTCTTATCTTGTGGGACATTTCAGCCTCGTACCTTTTTATAGATATAATTGAGCAGCCCGCCTTCTTTCAGGATCTCGCTTTCGCGCACGGAAAGATTCAGGGTGCAGTTCAATCGTTTGCCGGAATTGAGTGTGGATACTTCTATCGGTGAAATATTGTTAAGGGCGGCATGGATGTTATTCACCGAGACCTTGCCACCCTGGTCGAGCTCTGAATATCCCTGTTCGTCTATCCGGATAGGCAGAATCCCGAAGTTGATAAGGTTTGATCTGTGGATCCTGGCAAATGACTTGGCGAATACGGCCTTCACGCCCAGGTACATGGGGGCAAGCGCTGCATGCTCCCGAGAAGAGCCCTGGCCGTAGTTCTCGCCTGAGAGTATACAGCCGCTCCCGGCAGTCTTTGCATGGTCGAAGAACTCCTTGTCGATGCTTAAGAATACATACCGCGAGATTGCCTCGATATTTGAGCGCAAGGGCAGGATCTTGGAGCCTGCCGGCATGATATCGTCGGTGGTGATGTTGTCTTTGAGCTTCAGGAGGACCGAAAGCGTGAGCGCATCCTCCATGGGACCCCTCTTCGGCAGGGGTCGGATGTTGGGCCCCCTGCGTATCTGCACGCCGGCGGGATTTTCTGCAGGTTTTATGATCATAGAGTCATCGATAAGGAATGAATCCGGCAGTTTTATCTCGGGGTATGCACCCAACTCCCGCGGATCAGTGAAGCTCCCCTTCAGCGCACAGGCCGTGGCCGCTTCAGGCGATGCGAGGTAGACTTCGGCATCAGCCGTACCGGAGCGGCCTTTGAAGTTGCGGTTGAACGTCCGTACCGATACAGCCCCCGTGGAGGGGGCCTGGCCCATGCCGATGCATGGGCCGCAGGCCGTCTCCAAGACCCTTGCACCGGCCGCGATGATGTCGGTAAGACAACCGTTTGCAGCGAGCATCTCTAGGACCTGCCGTGATCCGGGCGCAATTGAAAGGCTCACATCCGGGTGTATCTTTTTGCCTTTGAGCACAGCAGCAACAGCCATGAGGTCTTTCAGCGATGAGTTCGTGCACGAGCCGATGAGCACCTGATCGACCTTCCTGCCGGAAAGCTCCCTTATTGTCTTTATATTGTCGGGGCTATGCGGGCAGGCAGCAAGGGGTTCGAGTGTTGAAAGGTCGATCTCGATTGTTTCGTCGTAAGCTGCCCCTTCATCTGCAGAGAGTGGTATCCATGCCGCTTCGCGGCCCTGTGCCTTCAGGAATGCACGGGTAATCTCATCGCTGGGAAAGATGGATGTGGTTGCGCCCAGCTCCGCCCCCATGTTGGTGATGGTGGCACGCTCCGGGACGCTCAAGCCTTTCACGCCAGGGCCATAGTACTCAAAGATCCTGCCGACACCTCCCTTAACGGTGAGCCTGCGCAGGATCTCCAGGATGATGTCCTTGGCGCTCACCCAGGGCCGGAGGCCGGACTTCAGGAGCACGCCTACAACCTTGGGCCCCGGGATATTGAAGGGCATGCCTGCCATCGCGGCTGCAACGTCCAAGCCGCCGGCTCCGATAGCCAGCATCCCGATGCCTCCTCCTGTGGGTGTATGGCTGTCGGAGCCGAGCAGGGTCTTGCCGGGGATTCCGAATCGTTCAAGGTGGACCTGATGGCAGATGCCGTTTCCCGGCCTGGAGAAGTATATTCCGTATTTGTTTGCAATGTCCTTTAGGAAGCGGTGGTCGTCGGCATTTTCAAACCCGGTCTGGAGGGTGTTATGGTCCACGTAGCTCACGGAGAGCTCGGCTTTAACACGGTCCAGCCCCATGGCCTCGAACTCCAGATAGGCCATGGTTCCGGTGGCATCCTGGGTCAGTGTCTGATCGATATGAAGGGCATACTCTTCATCAGTTGCCGCCACGAGGTGGCTCTCGATGATCTTGGCGGTCAGGGTCCGGGCCATGGTTTCTCCTTATGAAAATGTCCCTTCATCTCTAATGGAAGAGGGGCTGCTCGTCAAGGATGTAGGTTGAAAAGAGCGAAGCCAACCCCACCTGAATAAAAAGCATGGCGTTGTGAATAATAACCTGAAATGCATCAGCTGGTATCTTACCAAATGATGAAGTTGAAGATTAAGAGCTTATCCATAAATAACGTTTACTTTTCTGAAGCGGATTATGGCCGCAGCAAGGTGGGTTAGGGCCAGATAGCTATCCAGTGTCTTCTCATATCAAACGACACTAATTATTTGCGGATAAACACTTAATATGGGCTCACCCTAGATCATAGACTGTAAATAAATACTGCTTTATGGAAATATAGTTCCATTATTTTCTAAAAGTCACCCCGAGCTTCAACCTAATCTATCCATGCTGTATAGTATAATCTATTGTTATTACTTGCTTATGTATGTTTGGAATGATATTTGCTGTATTTATGTAAATTTCATCATGGATAAACAACGTATGGGGTGTTTATGTTCGTGAAACAGGTTAATAAATTGGTAGCTTTTATGATTGTAACCATTGCCCTGGGATTGTTTTCTAGCCCGACACATGCAGCTCTGATCAGCATTGAACGATACAACCAATATTCACTTTCATTCGATAATTTTTCCAACTTTGCGAATGCAACGTCGCCCTGTAGCATCCTCCAGACGTGGGCTGGTAATAGTGGCGATTCTGTTAATGAGACTACATTTTATGCCGCTAATTGCACCAGCACCAGCTGGACTGGCGACAGCAATATGGGTGTGTCCAATGTAGTAGTTACCTCCGGTCAAGTGTCAGCAAGAATCACTGCTCTTACGGGTTTAAATGGTACTACGAACATATCCTTTGATCATCCTCTAGGCGTTTTCCCCGGGGGTGGTACCGGGGTGTCCGTGTCCAATGGTCAATATATTCTTGAGGCAAATTATACATCCGGCGGTGGCGTCAACTATGGGGGAACCTATTTGTGGCAAATGGTCATCCCAGGTAACTGGTCTACAATAGGTACTTCTTTAGGAGATCACGAATTGTTGGGTTTCAACAGCGCTTACTGGACTATTGACGATAATTTTACATATAACAGCGGCACTAACACCACAACATTTCTTGCCAACGCCAAAGGCGGTTACACCGGTCAAAATATCAACTTGGACTTCAATCTCTACGGCGGTCCTGCGGCTACGCCGGTTCCCGAACCTGCCACATTGATGCTCCTCGGCTCTGGTCTGTTAGGTTTAGCAGGGTTTAGAAAGAAGATGAAAAAGTAACGTTGCGGTTTTCATGATTGCAAAAGCAGGGTCAATTTCAGGCCCTGCTTTTTTATTTCTTGAAGGCTTTTTAAATGTTATTGAATATTTCTTTTGATAAATATCAATTGCCCACGAGCACAAGAGACGAACGGAATGATTCAACTATGGATGGATGGGAGACTTGAAATTATGTATACTGTGCTCTGCACTGCCGTATCCGTTCAGGGCACATTTACTTCATGAAAGGGGATATACCATGGCTGAAAAATTCATCTCTGGAAGAAATCTGAAGTTCCTGCTGTATGAGATGTTCGATGCGGAGTCGCTCCTTAGCTATCCCCGTTATGCCGACCACAGCCGCGAGGTCTTCGACATGGTCATGGATACAGCCATGAAGATGGGAAAGGACCTGTTCAAACCGGTCCTTTCCGAAATGGATAAGAACCCTCCTGAGTATGTGGACGGAAAGGTGAAGGTTCATCCGGCAGTGAGAACCATCATGCAGGAATGCGGGAGCGGCGGGTGGATCGGCGCCACCTTCGACTATGAACATGGAGGCCAGCAGCTGCCCGAGATGGTAGGCATGATGATCCCCACGGCCATATTTGCAGCTGCCAATTATTCCGCATCCATCTACCACGGGCTGACCACCGGGGCTGCCTTTCTGATCGCATCGTTCTGCCCCAAGAAGATCCAGGACCTGTATCTGCCAAAAATGATGGCAGGACAGTGGCAGGGGACCATGGCCCTGACCGAGCCTCAGGCCGGCAGCTCGCTCACCGACATCACATGCGCCGCAGAGCCTACCGAGGAAGGCTACTATCTGATCAGAGGGCAGAAGATATTCATCTCAGCAGGGGACCACGACTCCGCTGATAATATCATCCACCTGGCCCTGGCGAGGGTAAAGGGCGCACCAGCGGGCATCAAGGGCATCTCGCTCTTCCTCATCCCAAAGATGCGGATCGGATCCGGCGGCGAACTCGTGTTCAACGACGTCAACTGCGCCGGCATCTATCATAAGCTCGGCTATAGGGGCGGCCCCATCACCCAGCTCGCCTTCGGCGAGAGCGGCGACTGCCGGGGGTGGCTCGTGGGCGAGGCAAACAGGGGCCTGTCCTACATGTTTCAGATGATGAACGGGGCGAGGATCGATGTGGGCTTGGGTGCGGCATGCATCTCTTCTGCCGCCTACTATGCATCGCTTGAGTATGCCAAGGAACGCCCCCAGGGTCGCAGGCTCTCGTCCAAAGATCCCCTTTCACCTCAGGTGTCCATCATCGAGCACCCCGACATCAGACGCATGCTCCTGTTCCAGAAGGCAGTGGTTGAGGGTTCCCTCTCGCTGCTCATGCAGTGCAGCTACTACCACGACATGGAAAAGGTCAGCGAGGGCGAGCAGAAGGAGGACTACAACCTGCTCCTAGAGCTGCTGACGCCTGTCGCCAAGACCTACCCTTCCGAGATGGGCATCCTTTCCTGTAGCCAGGGGCTCCAGATCCTGGGCGGGTACGGCTACTGCGATGAGTTCCCCCTGGAGCAGTATTACCGCGATGTAAGGATCCATCCCATCCACGAGGGTACTACCGGCATCCAGGGTATGGACCTTCTGGGCCGCAAGATGACTATGAAGAAGGGCCGGGCCGGCCTGCTCTACTTGGCCGAGGTCCGTAAAACCATCCAGACGGCGCAGACAAATGGTGGACTGAAGACCTTTGCCCACGATTTGGAAAAGGCCCTCTCGCAACTCGAGGGGGTGACGGCGCATCTCATCGGCATTGCCATGAAGGGTGACCCGGAACTCTTCCTGGCCGATGCAACCCTGTACCTGGAACTTTTCGGCATCATCGCCATAGCCTGGCAGTGGCTCCTACAGGCCTTGACTGCGAACAAAGCACTCAAAAAGGGGAGTCTTCTGAGCGGTGATATGAATTTCTACACCGGCAAGATCTATGCATGCCGCTATTTCTATGGCTATGAGCTTCCCAAGATCGAGGGGCTGGCAAGACGCCTCATGAACAGCGACGGCCTGACCGTGGAGATAAAGAACGAGTATTTCGAGGAATAAACGAATATCCAAAGGCCGGGGCCTTCAATACGAAAGGACTTTTATGTGCAGCCAACGTTCAAGCTACTGCGCCGCAGGCTGCTGAGTCCAAGGCTCGAAGAAAGCGCAAGCAGCTGCCAACTGATGCGTCATTTCCCGACTACCAGAACTGCGAAGCTGTCCTTGATCATTGTCGGGCGCTGCCTCGATCCTTCCGCCGTTGACGCCTTTTGAGGAGAAAACTGTGCGGCGGGCAGATAGATATTGTGGGTCTTGAGATCAATCGCCATTGTACGAGATCCAGGTTGCGTAGTAACAGTCTCTCCTACCTCGAACCTGCCCGGAGAAGACTCCCATACCACGGTAAGGGTACCATCTCCATTAGAGCTGAACGCCAGTCCTGTTTTCGGATCAAAACCGTTTCCGTCAACACCTTCGCCAATCGGTACGGTGGCAATTACTTTGCCGGTCTCCGTGTCCAGAATGGCCATGACCTTGTTGTGGCATCCCGAATAGACGCGGTGATGCTCCGCATCAAGACCCATTCCGGTGGGTTCCTCACCAGGCTTGAGTGAATACCTTTTTGTAGGCGCGAGTTTCCGGCTGTCTATTTCCACTACCTCATTGGTGTCTTCCATATTTACATAGACCTTTCCTTTGCCGTCTGCCGCCGCAAATTCCGGTTTACCGCCAAGGGCAATCGTGCCGGCAACCTCCCCGGAAGCGGCTCCGAACACAGTGGCGTCCTTGCTGCGGCCATTGAAAGTGAATACTCGTTGAGAGGCAGGGTCGTAAAGGATGGCATCGGGATTTTCTCCGGTTTTCACTCGACCGAGGACCTTCAGTGTTTTCAAGTCGAAAATGGTTGCCGTATTTGCCCTTCCATTACTGGTAAAGCCTCGGTTCAACTCCGATGCTATAGCGATTCCATGCACGCCCGGAGTGTCGGCAATATCGCCCACTACCTTATCTGTATCGATATCTACCACCATAACGTGAGTGGAGCGGGAAATGTACAGCCGCCTGGCTGCGCTATCTACCGTCAGGTCGTCCCAACCGCCTTCGCCGCCCAGTTGCAGCTTTTTAATTACGTGATACCCGGGGTCTGCAGCATATGAAATAGTACCGACCAGGAGACTGCAAAACAATAAGAATACTTTCAAGATGTTACCGCCTTTAGCAGATTATTTGAGGTGCTCTTAACATATCAGTATGGGCAGAAAGTCGCAACCGCACGGCAATAGCCTTCTCTCAAGGTTTCAACCGGTAATTAAGAGCATTCTCATGTCGAGATTTCCGCTTCTGCTCATATTTAGCTCTCTTTTTACACTCCATCATTGAATGCATCCAGCACAACATCTATACGCTCATACTTCTACGCTGTGGCAGATAGTGGTAGATAGTAAATTATTTTTCTTTTTGAATAGCCTTCAACCTGAGTAGATCAATATCGGTCATCGGCTGGTACTTATTAATCATATCACCGAGCGCCTCATTTACGAGAAGAGAAAGCTCTTTCCCTGTTAAAGCTGAAAGAACCGTAAGGGCTTTCGTATACCGTTCATCGATATAGTAATTTCTCTTAATGATTTTGAAATTCTTATCACCATTTATAAAATTAATCGGCTTTCTTCCTCTTTTTGCCATTAAGTTATCCTCTCAATACAAACGTCAAATATTTCGATTTTAGTTTTCTCCTCAATTTTTTGTAGAGACGATTGAGAAAAGAAATAGTTTACTTGGATAGAAATATAATTTTCAAGACTTTGATATTAAGCAACATTGTTATTCTTAAAAACTCCCCATTATCTTTATGGGATAAATTAAGATACCAAAATCAAGACGCGATTGAGGATAAACGATAGCAGATATGACAGTCCTGCCGATGCAGGTATGGTGATAAGCCATGTGAGCAGGATGTCTTTGGCAAGACCCCACCGGATTATACCCATACGCTGGGCTGCCCCGCCTCCAACAATGCCCGATGATGCAACGTGCGTGGTGCTTACCGGAAAACCGAAGACCGAGCAGAGGAATACGACCAGAGCTGTCGAGAACATGGCGCCGAATCCATGGATAGGTTTGATCTTGAAGAGCTTCATACCCATAGTTCTTATGATACGCTTGCCGCCGGACAGCATGCCCAGTGACAAGGCGAACGAGCAGGCAAGGATAACCCATGTCGGGACTACAAAGAGTCCACCGGGCCCCGGGGTATAGAGCATTGCCATGGCTGTAGGATCGTGACGGTAGAGGACGAGCAGGCTCAAGGTTATGAGCCCCATGGCCTTCTGGGCATCATTGGTCCCATGAGAGATGGCAAGCATGGCTGCGGAGAAGATCTGGAGCCTCTTGAGAATGCTTGAGGCCACCACCGGATGCATATGCCGTAATAGGCGGAAGTTCAACCTGGTGAGATTAAAGGCGCTTATAAAGCCAAGCAGTGGCGAAATCAGAATCACACCGAATATAACAAGCACACTTTTCCACTCAATGGAATTAAGCCCTGAGGTCTGGAGTGCAGCACCCATAAGCCCCCCGATAACGGCATGGGATGAGGACGATGGCAGCCCGATGACCCAGGTGAGAATGTTCCAGGCGGTAGCGGCGGCGATGGCTGCAATGATACCCCCGATGGTCATGGCGTCGATGCTGACGATTCCCTGTCCGATTGTTTTTGCTACGGCCGTACCCAAAATAAGCGATCCGAAAAATACGAGCAGCGCAGTCATGATCAGGGCGTTTCGTATGTTCATTGACCTGGATGATACAATGGTTGTTACGATATTCGATGCGTCGTGAAATCCGTTGCTGAAGTTGAAGAACAAACCCAACGCAATTACAATATATGCCACGTGAATAATATCCATGCAGGCATGATAACCGAAAATAGCACGAGAATGCTACCCCTCAACACAGCGGTTCCCATGTATGATCGGGGATTTAAGAATAATGAGGGTTTACGCCGATAGTATGATTCGGATGATGAGATCTTTTGCGTACACAATCAGGAGACTAGATGGCAGATAAACAGAGGATGGGCGAGGTTCTGGTGGAGTTGGGCCTCATCGATGAGCACAGGCTCAGGCATGCCCTCGATGTCTCTATAAAGGAAAGGGTGAAGCTGGGGGAGACACTTATCCGCCTTGGATATCTCAGTGAAGACCAGGTCCTTGATATTCTGAAAAACTTAACCGGTATCGTAACCCTGAACATGAGGGAATGGACTATAAAAAAGCATGTACAGGTAATGCTTGCCCCTGAGCGCATGAAGGAAATGAAAGTTATCCCTTTGGATGCAAATAACAAGAGGGCTACCGTGGCCTTAGCCGATCCTTTGAACTACGTCGCAGTCGAGAGCATCAAATTACTCATCAAGAGAGATGTTACCCCGGTGCTTGCCTCATCAGCACAGATAAATGACATCCTGAACCACCTCGATAATGTCGGATACGGCATAAAAAATCTTCAGCTTAACGAAGTCAGGCGCAGTGTAATGAGTATGACCTCTCTGGATGTGAACGCCTCGGCGGTACTCAAGCTCCTGGATGAACCAGGTTGTACGGGTCTCCATCTCTCAATAGGCGCAACGCCTGCCATACGGATGGGAGGTCATTTTAAACGGTGGAATCTCCCCATTATCACACAGATGGTTATGGAGAAGATCCTGAAGGAGATCTTATCAGAACATGATTTGGAGATTCTCAAGGATAAGAAAGAGGTCGAATGCACGTATATTAAACCCGGGCATGGAAGATATCGCCTGAACATCTATCTCCAGAAAGGCGGGGAGGTCACCATCGCAGCGAAGAAGCTTGTGGAGGTGATCCCTTCTGCGGCATCGCTGGGCATTCCCTCGATGCTCACCTCTTTACTTGACAGACGCGGGCTTCTACTCGTAAGCAGCGCCAGGGGGCAGGGCAAGGATACGACCATAGCCGCCTTGATACATTATATAAACAGCACACAGAGCTGCAACATCATCACCCTTGAGGATCCCATCGAATATATTCATCATCACAAACTCTCGAACGTGAATCAGCGGGAGATCGGCCATGACACCCATAAGGACTTGCAAGAGGTCTTTGAGAAGGTTATCAAGCTCGACCCTGATGTGCTTGTAATCACAAACCTTAAAGACGCATTCATGATGGATACCGCGGTGCTTGCAGCGCACAAGGGCATCCTTGTAATTGCAGGCATGAATGAGCTGGATGTCTTCAGCGCCATAGAGCAGTTTCTCTCTTCGCTTTCAAGTGATTACATGAGGGGACTTTTTTCGCGCTCCATCCTGGCTGCATTCTCCCAGAGACTTATGTTCTCGAAATTGTCCAGGAAGATGATTCTTGCCTGGGAAGGACTTCTGGCCACGCACAGGATACAAAAATACATCAGAGACGATAAGGTCTATTACATCAAAGGCCAGGCACCTTCCTTGCGGGGAGAGTATTTCCCGGTCGAAGAAAGCATAGCTGAAGCCATCAAAAACAAACGGATCGATTATGAATCGGTGCAGGATGAACCATGGGTCCACCAAGATACCTTGAAGGTCCTTCTGGAGCCGTGATACAAACAATGTTGCCTCTCGTTTTTTCATGAACGAGGAGTCATTCAGTACAACTTTTTGCTTGCATAGACACTCCCGATAGTGTATTAAATGAATCATGATTCAGAATAATTATCTGAATTCATGAATAAAAAACTCTAAGGAGTGTGCGATGAGCAGATTAATGACCTTGGTATTTGTTGCTATGATGACTTTAGCTGTATCCGGTATCGCATTTGCCGCTGATGCAGCACAGGCACAACCGATGTTTGTCGATTGGGCGAAAGTGATCTTTGTTGCTGCATCAATCATTGCAGCAGGTCTCTGCATGGGTATCGGTGCAACCGGAGCCGGTTCAGGAATGGGTGCTGCATTGGCGGGTGCAACCGAGGCAGTCGGCCGCAATCCTGATGCCCAGGGCAAGATCATGCTCACCCTCATGGTCGGTCTTGCTATGATCGAGTCCATCGCCATCTACGCACTGGTTATTTCGCTCATCATCCTGTACGCCAATCCGTTCAAGGCCGTTATTCTCGGATAGCCTGTGTTAGGATTGATGATCCCTTTACATGAATACAGGCAAATACGACTTGACCCGTTATCTTTATGGTATTTTACGGGTCGTCTATGCCGGGGGGTCGGACGGCGTTCATTGTGTGAACCGTGAGGTTTTAAGTGTTATCGAAACGTGAATGGTTCGTATAACACGGTCAGGAGATTGATATGGAGCAGGAAGCAAAAAAGAATTTCAGCTTTGCCAGTATTGCCATAAGTTTCTTTATTCTCATTGTGCTTCCCCTTACCATTACCGGCGTAATCATCAGCAAGGGTGTTATTAAGGTGGGTGAGGAGGCAACGCAGGCAAACTTGCGAATTCTCGACGACAATCAGAAGCTATCCATTGCGGGCAGGGCCCAGAATGTTGCTGATGCTGTAGCCCAGTTTCTCACGGATCGGGAAAAGGATATCAGAATAGCTACCATCCTTCCAAGGGACGATCAGTCGTACACCACATTTTTAAAATCCAATACCAGGGGTGTGATAGAGTCTTCCAATGTCGGGATCGTGAAGATCCCCGTACCGGTCTATCGGGAGATTGCATTCCTTGACAAAAGCGGTAAAGAGACCATAAAGGTCACGGTCGACGGCGTGGTACCCAAGGACAAGCTTAAGGATATGTCCAGTCCTGTTACTGGTGAATTTGGTGCCGAGGATTATTTCCAGAAGGCTAAACAGCTCGCACCGGGAGAAATCTACCTGGGGCCGGTCGTTGGATCCCATGTCACCAAGCAGGAGTATGACTCTGGCAAACAGTTCAATGGAATCATCAGGATGGCAGCCCCTGTCTTTGATTCCACCGGGTTTGCAGGTGTGGTGGAGCTTGCCTTGGATTTCAGGCATATCATGGAGTTCACGGATCATATCGTGCCCACTGAACCGGGTATGGTCTTCACCAAGGTAAACGCGGATGATACGAACTATACATTCCTCGTAGGACGTGACGGCTCGATTCTTGCTCATCCGGAACAGTACCTTATCAGTGGGCTTGGGCCGGACAAGAAACCCGTACCCACGATTGATGATAAGAATTACAATGAATTGATAAAGACCGGGGGCGGCGGCATGAATGTCCTCAATATGGGCTTCATGGATGAAAACCTCCCCAAGATTCATGCACTGGCCGTTTCCGGAAAGTCCGGATCATTTACCTATACGGTCGACAACAAGAGAATCTTCATAGCATACTCACACATCCCTTATTATGGTTCTGTTTACAGCAAACCCGAGGGATTCGGCTGGGTAGGCATGATGATCGATATCGACAAGTACCACAAGCTGAGCGAGGATAAGGTTAAGGATATTCAACAGAAGGTTGAGCGGTGGCAGAAATCGAGCATCGTTGTGGTGTTCGTATCGCTCATTCTGTTGTTCATCATTGCATTGATCCTTGCACGTGGTCTGTACCGGTCAATACAGAAACGCGATGGCGCGGCGCCCCTTGGAGATGATGAGGATTAGGCGCATATAGCAATTAACATGAGTAAGAGAGCAGTTGCAGGAGGCGATGCTTGGGTGTCATCATCAGTCTCCTGCAACTTTTTTTTCGGGTAAGGAATAAAGGCTAGCTCTTTTGAGTTAGGGATAATGGAGGGATTATGTCAGCCAAGATACTGGAGAAACAACAGTTATCCGAAAGCGTGTTCAAAATGGTTCTCGAAGGCCCGAAGATCGCTAAGAAACGGAAGGCCGGACAGTTCGTGGTCTTAAGGATACACGAAGAGGGAGAGCGGGTTCCTCTGACCATAGCCGATGCAGACCCGACGAAGGGGACGGTGACGATCATCTTCCAGGTAGTCGGCAAGTCAACAGGCCTCCTTGCAGACCTCAATGAGGGCGATGTGCTCATGGATCTCGTAGGACCTCTGGGCAAACCCACCCACATCGAGAAGATAGGGACTGTTGCCTGTATCGGCGGAGGTGTGGGGATCGCACCTGTCTACCCCATCACCCAGGCCATGAGAAATGCAGGCAACCACATCATATCCATCATCGGAGCCCGCACCAAGGACCTGATCATCATGGAAGACGAGATGAAGGCGGTGTCCGATGAATTCATCGTAGCCACCGACGACGGTTCTTACGGGTACAAGGGCTTCGTCAGTCAGGCCCTGGAGGATAAATACCTCATGCCCGGCAAGAAGATCGACATGGTGGTAGCCATTGGTCCCGTCCCCATGATGAGGTCGGTCTGCGATACCACCAAGAAATATAATGTACCTACTGTGGTATCACTGAATTCCATCATGGTCGATGCTACGGGGATGTGCGGTGCGTGCCGGGTAAGTGTAGGCGGCAAGACACAGTTCGTATGTGTCGACGGCCCCGAGTTCAACGGCCATCAGGTGGATTTCCGGCAGCTCATAGACAGGCAGAGGATTTACCTGACCGAAGAGAAGGAATGCTACGATCACTACTGCTCATGCAGACTAGGGAAGGGAGGCAGGTAACGTGGAAATGAAAGACAGACTCAAGATCCTCCGTCAGCCGATGCCGGAGCAGGACCCAAAGGTTCGTGCGCGCAACTTTGATGAGGTCCCGCTGGGTTATACCCCCGATTTAGCCAAGACAGAGTCGCTTAGGTGCATCCAGTGCAAGAATCCCTCATGTGTTGAGGGCTGTCCCGTAGAAGTCGATATCCCCGGTTTCATCTCGCTCGTCATGGATGGGGATTTCATAGGTGCGGCGAAAAAGATCAAAGGTACAAATGCATTGCCCGCTGTATGCGGCAGGGTATGTCCCCAGGAAGCCCAGTGTGAAAGCAAGTGCGTACGCGGCAAGAAGGGCGAGCCGGTTGCCATCGGCAGGCTCGAACGGTTCGTAGCGGACTACGAGCGGGCTGCCGGAGAGGTATCCATCCCCGCAAAGGCGACCCCGACCGGCAAGAAGGTGGCTGTTGTCGGTTCCGGACCTTCAGGTCTCACTGTTGCCGGCGATCTGGTTCAGCTCGGCCATGAGGTCACCATTTTCGAGGCCTTGCACAAGGCAGGAGGAGTTCTTGTCTACGGCATCCCCGAGTTCAGGCTCCCCAAGGCCATCGTCGCCGCTGAGGTGGATTACCTCCGGAAGCTGGGGGTCAAGATCGAAACCTCGAGTGTCATAGGCAAGGTCTCAACCGTAGATGAGCTTTTCGAAGAAGGATATGACGCAGTATATCTCGGCACCGGCGCAGGCCTTCCTACATTCATGAACATTCCGGGAGAGAATCTAAACGGTGTCTACTCCGCCAATGAGTATCTCACACGCTCGAACCTTATGAAGGCATATAAATTCCCGGAATACGATACCCCGATCGTCAAGGGCAAGAACGTCGCAGTCGTCGGCGGCGGGAATGTTGCCATGGACTCTGCGCGCACCGCCATGAGACTCGGTGCGGACCACGTCTACCTCATCTACCGCCGTTCCAGGGCGGAAATGCCTGCCAGGATCGAGGAGATCCACCATGCAGAGGAAGAGGGTATCGAGCTGCATCTCCTGACCAACCCCATCCGCTATATCGGCAATGACAAGGGTTGGGTTGTTGGTGTAGAATGCCTGAAGATGGAATTGGGCGAGCCCGATGAATCAGGGAGGCGCAGGCCTGTACCCATGAAGGGCAGCGAATTCGTTATCGATATCGACACTGCGGTAATCGCCATCGGTGCAGGTGCGAACCCCCTGGTCCAGAGTACCACACCGGGCCTTAAGACGAACAAGTGGAACTATATCGTTGCCGATGAAGAGACTGGACAGACGTCCCGAGAAGGTGTATTTGCAGGCGGCGACATCGTGACCGGTGCGGCCACCGTCATCCTGGCTATGGGTGCCGGGAGGAAGGCTGCCAAAGCAATTCACCAGTATTTGATGTCAAAGAAATAAATGGAGCGAGAGAGGAGAGGGGAATGACCCTTGCGGAGGTAAAAAAGATCCTCAATGCTGATGTGATCGTAGGTGAGGACAAGCTTGATATGGAGGTTGAACGGGGTTTTGCCGCAGACCTCATGAGCGATGTGCTCGCCTTTGCAAAAGAGGGATCAATGCTCCTCACCGGCCTCACAAACCCCTTGGTGGTGCGTACCGCCGATACGCTGGACCTCAAGGTGATCATCTTCGTGCGGGGGAAACGCCCGGCTCCCGATGCGATCAAACTGGCCCAAGAAAAGAATATTCCCCTGCTCGCCACCCGATACATCCTGTTCGAATCATGCGGGAGGCTCTTCGAGGCGGGCATGCGCGGATCAGTCCAGAAGGTGGGAGAGTCGCAGGATTAGCGCCTCTCCCACCATGTTTATCCATACTGTTTTCTTCTTGTTACCCTCATATCTTTTCGTTTGGTTTATATGTTGCTCTTTACAAATTCAAGTTTAAGTTGGTATAAGTCGATAGGGTAGAGAAGAGGGAACACTATGGCAGGGCCGACTGATATTTCTACCATACTTTCCCAGACCGGGAGGATTGAGAAGATCAATCAGAATCCCTTTGTCCAGTCTGAGGTCGCGCGGCAGATCCTCACTGAAGAAGAAGCAAAGGCAAGGCTGCGCAAGAACAAAGAGGTGGCTGAGTCAAAGAAGGCCCAGGAGATATCCGTGCGTGACAAGACAAAAGGGGACCGTGGAAGAGAAAATCCGAAGGAAAAAACAGCCGAAGCACAGACAACCTCTGAAGAGGACGAAAACTCCAAAGACGAGAAACATATCATCGATGTGGTGGTGTAGCATTGCTGCTTCCTGTTGCTGATCCCATACGGCTCCTCCTCATAGCCCAACTCGTTATCCAGGTAATCCTGATCGCGTTCGTGGTATTCCTCCTTGTTCTCGAAAAACGCAGAAGGGTGAGGCCTGAGGCACTTGATGAGCTTAAGGCGGTTGTGAGACAGACCAAGGATCTTTCGGATACCTTCCATGGCAATGTGCAGCAGCGGGTTGACCTCCTCACCAGGGTCATGAGTGAGTTCGACAGTAAGATTAAGAATGCCGAGATCCTCATAAAGGCCTTGGAAGAGACTGCTGTCAAGGTAAAAAAGGCAAGGCAATTCAATGCATCGGATGTCCAAAAGCTTCACAGGGGCGGCTTTGAAGCCCTTGAGATCTCCCAGATCACAGGGGTTCCGGTTGGTGAGATTCAGCTCATGATCAAGGTCGGCAACCCACAGGGCTGAATGTAAGGGATCATGCAAATAATTCCTGCCCAAGTCACTGTCGGCGACATCACTATCCAGGGTAAGATCCAGGTTCCTTCTCTCGCCATTGGACGGCTGGTCGTGGCAACCGTGCTTTCCAGCCCGAAGGACGGCCTTGTCCTGGTCTCCATGTTCGGCCAGCGTCTCTTGGTGGAGACAAACCTTGATCTCATGGAGGGTCAGATTCTGAACCTGAGGGTACAGGCTACAAATCCCAAGGTGGTCATGAAGCCGATCGAGTCATTACCTGAGACCAAGACCGCCCTCAAGCTGATGGATAGCCTTGTAGCGCAGATTGCCGAAAAATTCGGAGATTCGGAGGTCCAGAACTTCGATGCAAAAGAGATCCTCAAGAAGTTCTTATCCGAATCGCCCAAAGATATGACGACTCTGCAGGCTGCTCTGAAATTTGTTGAAACTTTCTCTCAGCTTCCGCCCAACACTATTGCTTACCTCCTGATCCCTTTTGTCGACGAGAACTCTCGAGGCAAGGCTCAGGTGACAATAGAAAGGAATGGCCAGGATTACCGGCTCCATTTCGATGTAGAGACCGATGCCTTGGGCCTCATAGAAAGTACAGTCCTCAGGACCAACAGCGGTATAGCAGTTGAGATCTCTTCCGGTTTAAAGGATGTTGTGGACTTATTGAAGACACATTTGAAAGAGCTCGCCCAGAACCTTGAACCCTACGGGGTGACGGGCATAGAGATCGTACAGAAGAAACCGCAGGAAGATCAACGATCAGGGGTGGATGTGGTGGTATGAAGGACGAAAACAAAAGTATAAAAAAGGCCATTGCCTTGAAATACGAACGGGGAAAAGACCTGGCACCAAAGGTCAAGGCTAAGGGCAAGGGGGCCGTGGCTGATAAGATTCTTGCCCTGGCCAGGGAGCACGGGGTCCCCATTGAGAAGGATTCCGCATTGCTGGAAGCGCTCTACCGCCTTGATATAAACGAAGAGATCCCCGAGGAGCTCTATCAGGTTGTGGCAGAGCTCCTTGCGTTCATCTATCGAATGAATGCCCTCAAGAAGGGCAGGGCCTCAGGATAATAAATTCACAGTCCAACATTATTTCTGGTAATAATATTTCCAGAGGTTATCAGTGAGCAAAGTCTTATCTCATGGAATGATTATTCTTTTATTCTTTATTCCCGGATGCTGCAGCATTATTAATACGACCAAACAAAACATTGATGTAATCAGCATTCCACCTGGTGCATTGGTTACTGTAAATGGCGTTCAGAAAGGGGTCACTCCTATAACACTAGAATTGAAACGTAATGGGAATCATAAAATCTCATTAGCAATGGACGGATACCAACCATATGAAATTACTACAATGAGGGACCCAAGCTTATGGATATTAGGGGACCTTCTGTTTTTTTTAAGTCTGCCTGTTATTGTCATCGATGCCTTTGATGGGGCAGTTTACAATATTGAACCAACTATTATAAAAGCCCAATTACTCAAGATAGATGATGATATAGTGTTTTTAAAACAAGATAAAGAAACACTGGTTAAAGATAATAATTTTTCACGTAATGAATAAATCGCCTGCATGGCTCCAGTAATATCTTGTGAAAAGAGAAAGAATGTTTTATAGAATTTTGCCAAGGATACATAAGGACTTATGGATCAGAACCAACAGTATATGACAAAAACTTATGCTATAAAATAATATCACATGTATCGGAGTTAATATTATTGGTCCCTTGCTTGGCCAGAACCATGAATTATAATAGTAGGAGTGTTTAATATATTTATATAAACAGAACTGTATACACATAATAAATGGGAAGTTCGGCGGTAAGCCTTAAAATAGTATAGTAAGGAGGGAAAATGAGGAAAATGTTTATTCTTGTTGTTGTTGCAGTTTGTTTTATCATAACAGGCTGCGCAACTTCGATGCCTGTTGGTTGTCTTTACACAGAGTTGAAACTTCCCGTAGCAGCAACAGGAGAAGTTACAAAGAACAAGGTAGGTGTAGCTGAATGTACAAGCATCCTTGGCCTTGTGGCTACAGGAGATGCAAGTATTGAGGCAGCCATGAAAAACGGTGGAATCACTAAAATCAGCCATGTAGATTGGGAAGCAAAGAATATCCTGGGGATTATTGGTACTTACAAGGTAGTAGTATACGGCCAATAGCATATCTGATCGGACCGTCGAATTTCCCCAATAAAGACTTCTGCGAAAACACATTGTTGATGTGTTTTCGCAGAAGTCTTTATTGGGACGTGAACAGTATTTCACACAGGGAACGGTTACGGCCGTTCCCTGATCATGGTTTCTAATCTCCAAATCTCCCTTTCACAATCTTGAAGGCCTCGTCCGCCACCTCAAGATTCTATACGCCTGAGAAGCGGCTTGTGGGGATCTCAGAGAATGATTACACCAACAAGACCATAGCGGATTTATACCACGCATCGAAACCCGGGACGGTTTTTGAAGGCCGGATTAAACTTATCCCCTACAAATATGGTGACGGTCCCACATATAATTATTTGCTGCAGTCAAACAGATTGCTGGTCCATTGTGTTGTTTTACAACTTAACCCAATGATACATTGATGCTTCTATCTGAAGTGTATCACCATGATGTCATTGTCCCTCAGGATGAACTCCTTGCCCTCGATGAGGATAGCGCCGGCATCACGGGCGCCGTGGATCCCACCATATTTCTGAAAGTCATCGAGTGATATGACATCCGCCTTAATAAAACCCTGCTGGATGTCGGTATGGATAAGCCCTGCTGCTTCATAAGCAGTGCCGCCTTTCTTTAGGGTCCATGCCCGCAGCTCTTTGCCGACCGGGGTGTAGAAGGTTATGAGATCCAGCAGCTCATAGCAGGTGCCGATGAGTTCCTGGGTGCCGGATCGCTTGATGCCGACGGATTCCAAAAACTCTTTTCGCTCGGCATCATCGAGCTCCGATGCCTCCAGCTCGAACTTTGAACAGACAGGGACGACCTTCTTGCCCTTTTTCTCTCCCCAGGCCTTCAGGTTATCAAGGTGGACCGATCCAATAGTCAGGTCATCCTCCCCGACGTTCGCCACGATAATGTAGGGTTTGGCAGTGAGGAGCCCTAACGCCTTCATCTCACCCTGATCAAAGGGGATACCGGTGTCGATGATACAGGAACCCTTAGTGAGTGCGTCCTGGATGGCTTCCAGATGTTCAATCTCACCTGCAGCAATGTCCTTCTTGCCGAGTTTGAGGCCTTTTTTGAGGTTTTCCAGACGCTTCTGGACAAGGTCCAGGTCGGCCATGACCAGCTCTGTGAGGATGATCTCAATGTCGTTAACGGGATTGATGTCGGTGTAGACATGGCTGACGTTTGCATCCTGGAAGCACCTGACCACGTGGATAATGGCATCCACCCCCCTGATCTGGCCCAAGAACTGGTTTCCAAGACCTTCGCCCTTATAAGCCCCTTTGACGAGCCCTGCGATATCGAAAAGTTTTAATGTGGTAGGAGTTATCTTTTCCGGTTTAATGATCCGGGCAATTGTCTCAAGGTTCTCATCAGGCACATTTACAATCCCGATGTTGGGGTCAATGGTGCAGAACGGATAGTTCTCCGCCGGTGCATTTGCCTTGGTGATGAGGTTGAAGAGGGTGGATTTGCCCGCATTAGGCAGTCCGACAATGCCGCAGGTAAAGCTCATATCAATGCCTTAAAGCGCACGGTAATCTATTCGAGCCAGAAACGCCCCCAGCAGATCGCATATCATGGATGCGATGAGCATATCATCCTTTGTGAATCCCCCGGCTGCCTTGTCGGCAAGGTTCAAAATGCCGAGAACCTTTTCCTTTTGCCTTATGAGGATGCACATGAACGACTTGGTGGAATACTTTTCTTTGTTCTGCAGCCCTATCTCCTCCTCGATATCTTTGATGATGAGTGAGCTGTTGCGGGCAAGGGCCAGGTTCATGATGCTGTCCCGCTGGGAGCCGACCGAGATGAAAGGGTCTTGCCCGATGTCGATGTGGTTATGGGCCTTGATTTCAAGATCCCCGGAGGAGGGGTTTCTCGTGAAGAGCGAGCAGTATTTGGCATCCAGTACCTTTGGCAGATGATTTACCACGGTGTCGAGTATAGTCGGCAGGTCTTCGGCTTCGTTGAGATATCTGGCCATTTCATAGAGTGTTTCCAGGTAGGGTCTCTCCATAACTCACCTCCATATAAGTAACCTTCTTACCATATCGGCCTTAGGTGAGTCATGTGTGAATATTCATAAATTATGGTTCATCACAGTAAAGCATACTCGGATCATTGAAGAGCACACAAAAGGGATATTCCACCACGAAGGACACGAAGGAAAGAATCCTCTTGAAATCTCTGACCGGGGGAAAGGAAGCCAACAACGTCCGTCCTGCAGTTCTTAGATTTTTTTCGTGCTCTTCGTGTCCTTCGTGGTGAGAACAATGGGCTGGGAAGAGGATGCAAACCATAAAAGTATGCTTCACAGAGAAGAACCTAAATTATTCTATGATAATGGTAGGACCGGATACATCGGTTTTATTGCCTGACGCATCCCTACATTAATGACCATAATGAGGTCTGAACAAAAAGAATAACAGATATTTGGTGTCTTGCAATTATTTTCCTCTACATCCCTGCTATTAGAGGCTTGACTTTGATAGGCAGCATAGATGTATAATCCTTAGGGGATAATGGAAGGAGACTATCTTTTGGAGATACTCGAGATCCTTGAAGAAAAGATATACGAATTAGTCGAAACAGTGAATAGCCTGAAAAAAACAAATGAAGAATTGACTATTAAGCTCAAAGAAAAGGAGGAAGAGGCAAGAGGGTTAAAGCGGGAGATGGACAATCTCTTGGGAGAGAAAGAACAGGTCAAACAGAAGGTGGCACACCTGATCAAGTGCGTGGAAGTATTGTAAGATTTTGTACGACACAGTAACCATACAGATACTCGGGCAGGAATATAAGGTGAAGGCTGGGGGGGACACGAGCCACATTCAGTCATTGTCGAGATATATCAATGAGAAGGTGTTTGATGTTCAGCAAAGAGGCACTGCAGTGACGACAACGGAACTGGTGGCAATGGTCATGTTGCATATGGCCGATGATGTGGCAAAGACACGTCAGGAACTGGAGACAGTAAAACGTACGTTTACGGAAAAGATAGATCAGCTGATAGCACATATTGACAAGGCAACGAAATGAAGAAGATACGGCCAGCCCCGGCCCTGATGCAATACCTCCCGAGTCATCGAGGATATGGGACATCGCCATGACTCATGTTGGGAAAAGGGTTTTGCGCTAAGAGGAAAACCTAACTTGTAAGCACATACGGCGAGCGAAGCAAGACCTCATAAGGTCTTCATACGATCCTGTGTCGGTATAGCCTCAATAGAGGTTTCCTTGCGAAATCTTAATCTTCCACACATCCCCTTCTTGAACCGGGGGAATATGCAGAGCAAGTCGGAAATACGCAAAGCAATGCTTGCGAGACGTCAAGCAATTGCCGAGGGTGAGCGGATACGCCACGAACAGGCGATTATTGAGCACATCCAGGCACTGCCATGTTTTGCTAAAGCGGCCTCCATGGCTCTGTACATGCCCGTTAAGGGGGAGGTAAGCCTGCTTTCCCTGTGGCGACCTGGTGAAAGACTGATTCTCTTTCCAAAGGTATCGAATGAAATTCTCGTCTTTTCATCTGCCGTATCAAAAGAGGATTTTAGGCAGGGGGCTTACGGAATTCCTGAGCCCATCTCAAGCAGAAACATGGAAATAAGCGAGATCGATGTGATTTTTGTCCCGGGAATTGCCTTTGACCCGTACGGCCACCGGCTTGGGTACGGGAAAGGCTATTACGACAGGCTGATCGGAAAGCATCCGGACGTAACCTTTATCGGTGTTTGTTCGGATGAATTCTGCATCGAAAGCCTGCCGGTTGACCCCTGGGATACACGAGTCGATTTCGTGGTATCCCAAGCCGGAATATATAAAAGTGAGGTGGAATGATGGAACTTGTATACATAATCATAGCACTGATTGCCGGTGCTGCAATCGGGTTCGTCGTGAACCTTTTTATCAAGGGCAAAGCCATCCATGATGCAAAAATAGAGTCTGCAGGCAGAATCGAAGATGCTGGAAAGAAGGCGGCAAACATTATCTCAGATTCACAGCTTGAGGCAAAGGAGATCATCTTCGCCGCCAAGACCCAGAGCGATGCAGAGGCCAAGGAACGCCTGAAAGAAGTATCAGCCATAGAAAAAAGGATCCACCAGCGCGAGGAGATGATCGATAACAAGCTCGTCCAGTTCGATAAGCGTGAACAGGAGATCAGAAAGAACGAACAGTCAATCACCGACAGGACAAAGTACCTTGATAACATGAAGGCCGAAGTTGAAACCCTTAGGGTCCAGCAGATTCAGAAACTTGAGCAGATCAGCGGCATGGACTCAAGGCAGGCCAAGGAGGAGCTCATACAATCGCTTGAGAGCGAGGCAAGGCATGAGGCGGCTAAGCTCTTAAAACAGATCCAGGACGAGGCCGAGGCGGAAGCGGACAAGCGTGCCAAGAGGATCCTGTCCACCGCCATCCAGCGATATTCCACCGATGTAGTGAGTGCCCGGACGGTCTCGGTAGTGAACCTGCCGAGCGAGGAGATGAAAGGCCGCATTATCGGCCGTGAAGGGCGCAATATCCGCTCCTTAGAGGCTGTTACCGGTGTGGACCTCATCATCGACGACACCCCTGACGCCGTGATTCTATCCAGTTTCGACCCTATCAAGCGAGAGATCGCACGGCTCTCCCTGGAGACACTCGTAGTAGACGGCAGGATCCACCCATCACGCATTGAGGATGTGGTGGAGAAAGTCACCAAGGAGATCAATGACAATATCTGGGAGGCCGGGCAACAGGCCACCTTCGAACTCGGCCTGCACGGGATAAACCCAGAGCTTATCAAGCTGATTGGGAAACTCAAATATCGCACGAGCTTCTCCCAGAATGTGTACCAGCATTCCCTGGAGGTTTCACACCTCTGCGGCATCATCGCTGCGGAATTGGGTGTGAACCAGAAGACCGCCAAGCGAGTAGGTCTGTTGCACGACATTGGAAAGGCCGTGGACCACGAAGTGGAGGGCTCGCACGCCATCATAGGCGCTGATATCGCGAAGCGTTATGGTGAGTCCACCAAGGTGGTGGAGGCCATAGCCTCCCACCATAATGAGGCGCAGGTGAATTCCGTTTACGCATTCCTTGTGCAGGCTGCCGACTCCCTCTCCGCGGCCAGGCCCGGCGCCAGACGGGAGATGCTGGAAAACTACATCAAGAGACTCACCGAGCTCGAGGGGATCGCATGCTCCTTTGAAGGGGTATCCAAGGCATTCGCCGTCCAGGCAGGGAGAGAGGTGCGCGTCATGGTGGATGTGGAGAAGATCAGCGATGAAGGTGCCGACCTGATCGCCCAGGACATTACCAAGGCCATCGAGGAAAAGCTTACCTATCCCGGCCAGATCCGGGTGGTAGTGATTCGCGAGAGCAGGGCGGTGCGTTTCGCCAAATAAGAATTTTATCGGGGATTTAAGTCTTGCTCGTGGGCAACGGTAAAGAGCCCGCCTGATCGAGTCCCTTGCGGTATAGGGAAGGAGGGCGGCCGTGAGCGGTTAAAAAAAGCAAGACCTGACCCGTTCAAGGAAAGGGGTATATCGTGTTAGAGCAACAACTGGCTGAACTCAAACGGGGCATCGTTGACATCGTTTCTGAAGAAGAGCTCATAACCAAGCTTAAGAAGGGCAGGCCGCTGAAGATCAAAGTGGGATTCGACCCGACTGCCCCGGATATACACCTGGGGCATACGGTCGTACTCCAGAAGATGCGGCAGTTCCAGGATGCCGGGCACGATGTGATCTGCCTCATCGGTGATTTTACCGGCATGATCGGCGACCCGAGCGGTAGGAGCAGCACAAGGCCGCCGCTCACCCGGCAGGAGGTCTTGGAAAATGCAAAGACCTACCAGGAACAGGTGAAGAAGATTCTCGACCCCAAGCGCACGATTATGAGGTTCAACTCCGAATGGATGGATAATATGGTTGTTGCCGATTTCATCAAGCTCACCTCAGTTCAGACGGTTGCCAGGATGCTGGAGCGGGACGACTTCAAAAAGCGTTTTCAATCGCAGCACCCCATCAGCATCCACGAGTTTCTCTATCCCTTTGTCCAGGGCTATGATTCCGTGGCGTTAGAGGCCGATGTGGAGCTGGGCGGCACCGACCAGGTCTTCAACCTGCTCATGGGCCGCGAGGTACAGAAGGCATACCACCAGGAGCCCCAGGTCATCATGACCCTGCCGCTGCTGGAAGGTACTGACGGCGTCCAGAAGATGAGCAAGTCCTATAATAACTACATCGGAGTGGATGATGCCCCTTCCGACATGTATGGCAAGGTCATGTCCATCTCGGATGAGCTCATGTGGAAGTATTATGAACTGCTCAGCTCAAGGACAATTCCGCAGATCGAAGGGATGAAGCAGGCTGTTGAAACGAGTACGCTGCATCCCATGGATGCCAAGATGAAGCTGGCTTATGAGATGGTTGAGCGGTTCCATGGCAGGGCCCATGCGGATGCAGCCAGGGATGGTTTTGTGAAGGTGTTCAAATCCCGCGAACTGCCTGAAGATATGCCTGTTCTCACCCTCAATATCGAAAGGCCGTGGATTTGTGCCGTTCTCAAGGAGGCAGGACTTGTGGCAGGAACCTCTGAGGCTAGGCGTATGATCTCCCAGGGGGCTGTCCAGATCAATGAAGAAAAGATCATTGATGGTGAGTATGTCCTCTCGAAGGGCAGCCATATCATCAAAGTGGGCAAGCGCAGATACGCTAGGGTGGAGATAGTCTAAAGGGCCTGACCTGGATACCTCGATACGGGTATGGGGTCGGGGTGAGAGGTGATTGTCACACGGTGTTACTCGTCTTGGAGGATAACCTTTGACAAGTCTGGCCTGGCCCGAGGGAGGGTGATTTGTATTCGAGTCCCGGCAGGTCCGCTTGCAGGGTCGGCGTTTGATTCGATGGTCAAATTGCCAGAATGTAATTTCACGGCCCCATAGGCGAACGGCAGCCCCAGGCCTGTCCCCTCACCAACGGGTTTTGTGGTGAAAAAGGGGGTGAAAAGCTTGTCCATATTCTCTCTCGAAATACCCCTGCCGGTATCTTGAATTATAATGACGACCTGGTCAACGCCACCTTGAACGCTTACAGCCAGTTCGCCTCCGTCCGGCATGGCCTCTATGGCATTGGTCTGAAGGTTCACCAGTGCCTTGAAGACCCGTTCTTCATCAATCCAAACCGAAGGGTCTGAAATATCCGTTGTCATTGATATTCGGATGTTATCCGGCTTTGGTAGGCTCCGGATGCTCTCTTCAGTCAGGGCGACGATATCCGTCTCCCTGCGTTTCAACCCCTGCAGGGCGGATTTTATATTTTCTTCATAATCAATGATATTCCTATCCATGAGTCCTTCCTCAAGGATATCCTTTCAGAGTTAACCTTGCAACCATTAGCACATTTCTCTTCTCTATACCTTCCCATTGACTCCTTATGAATAAAGTACTATATATTTTTTGAACACACGAATACAACATAAGGCAGACAACATACGATTTTCCGTTTCCTATTTCAACAAACCAAGTCTGAGAGAGACAGATATAAGAAGAGGTTTGCCGATTTTCTCAATATTTTTCTTAAAGATCACATACATATTGCGTGGATAAAGCTGAACGGTGAACCACCATTCAGTTTATTCTTGATGCCTAAGAGAATGCATGATAAGGAAATAGGCTCGAAAGAGTCACGACAATCAAAGAGACTTAATACGCGATAGGGGGGTTTACCGTGGCAGCGATTGATAGTACCCAGGCGAGTGCGGGGTTGGCGGAGTTCACCTCTGAGCAACTTGCGCAGGTTGACAAAATCATTGCAGATCACAAAGGAAAACCAGGTGCCCTGATCCCTGTTCTCGAGCAGGTTCAGGAAATAACCGGGTATCTACCCATGTCCATCCAGATGAGGGTGGCTGACGGTCTCAGCCTACCCGTAGCGAACGTGTTCGGTGTTGTCACGTTCTACTCCTTCTTCACCATGATCCCAAGAGGCAAGCATGTTATCCGCGTATGCCTCGGTACGGCTTGTTATGTGAGGGGCGGACAGAGGGTTTTGGACAGGGTGGGTGATATTCTCAAGATCGCCCCGGGCGAATGCACGGATGACAGGAACTTCTCCCTGGAGACGGTGCGTTGCCTCGGCGCATGCGGTCTTGCACCCGTGGTGGTTGTCGATGCCGACACCCATGGGCAGGTAAAACCGGCCAAACTCGAGCAGACGCTCGCGAAGTATAACTAGAGGGGGCTCTATGGCGAAGCTGACTATTGATGATCTGAAAAAGATAAAAGACAGGGTGGAGAAAGAGGACCAGTTCAGGGCCGGTACGAAGCGCATCAAGCTCACCGTGCATATGGGCACCTGCGGTATCGCATCCGGCGCCAAGGAGATCCTTGACACCTTCATGAGCGAGATCAGTGAAAACAACGTTGGTGATATCCTTATCACCACCTCGGGTTGCATCGGCATCTGCAGCAGGGAGCCTTTGGCAACCCTCGAAGAGCAAGGCAAAGACGCAATCGTCTATGAATATCTAACCCCGAACAAGGCCAGGCAGATCTTCAAGCGCCATGTCATGAACGGCGAGGTGCAGAAGGATTTCGTCATGGCACGGGGCACGGAACAAGACACGAAGGGGGTCCGTAAATGAAGGTTTTTCGAGCACATATACTTGTCTGCGGCGGTACAGGGTGCCATGCCACGGGCAGTGAAGATGTCCATAAAGCTATTGTCCAGGAGCTGGCTGCAAAGAATCTCTCAAACGAAGTAACCGTGGTGGAAACAGGCTGCAACGGGTTCTGCGCAGCAGGCCCCATCATGGTCATGTATCCGGAAGGAACGTTCTACCAGTATGTGAAGGCCCTTGACGTCCCCGAAATCATCGAGGAACACATCGTCAAAGGCAGGCCGGTCAAGAGGCTCATGTACAAGGAGCCCACCACCGAAACGCCCATCCCCCACATGCTGGACATCCCGTTCTTCGGCAAGCAGAAGCTCATTGTCCTGAAGAACAGGGGTCTCATCGATGCCGAGAAGATCGATGAATACATTGCGCGCAACGGCTATATGGGCGCGGCCAAGGCCCTGACCGAGATGAGCAGGGAACAGGTCATCGAAGAGGTAAAGAAATCCGGTCTTCGCGGCCGTGGGGGCGGAGGGTTCCCCACCGGTATGAAGTGGTCCTTTGCAAGCAAGGCAAAAAGCGATGTAAAATATATCCTCTGCAACGCCGACGAGGGCGACCCGGGCGCATTCATGGACAGATCCGTCCTTGAGGCCGACCCCCATGCCGTGCTTGAAGGCATGATCATCGGCGGCTACTCCATCGGCGCCAACGAAGGCTACATTTACTGCCGTGCCGAGTACCCGCTCGCCATCAAACGGCTGACAATTGCCATCAACCAAGCCAGGGAATACGGGCTGCTCGGAGAAAACATCCTGGGCTCGGGCTACAGCCTGGACATCCATATCTACCAGGGCGCAGGAGCGTTCGTATGCGGCGAAGAGACGGCTCTCATGAACTCCATCGAGGGCAAGCGCGGCATGCCGCGCCCCCGCCCTCCGTTCCCTGCGAGCAAGGGCCTGTGGCAGAAGCCATCGGTCTTGAACAACGTTGAGACCTTTGCAAACATCTCACAGATCATCCTCAATGGCGGCGAATGGTATGCCTCCATGGGTACCGAGCGCTCCAAGGGCACCAAGGTGTTCGCCCTGACCGGAGCAGTCAACAACGTCGGTCTGGTGGAAGTCCCCATGGGTACCTCCATCGGCGAGATCATCTTCGACATCGGCGGCGGTATCAGGAACGGCAAGCAGTACAAGGCCGCCCAGCTCGGCGGTCCGTCCGGCGGCTGTATACCGGCAGAGGCGCTCAACACCCCCACCGATTATGAAGAGATCATCAAGCTCGGCGCCATCATGGGCTCCGGCGGGTTGATCGTCATGGACGAGGACACCTGCATGGTGGACACGGCAAAGTTCTTCATGGAATTCTGCCAGGAAGAGTCCTGCGGCAAGTGCACCCCGTGCCGTGAAGGCACCAAGCGCATGCTTGAGATCCTCCAGCGGATCTGCCACGGCGAGGGCAAGGAAGGCGACATCGAGCTCCTGGAAGACCTGGCGGCAGTTATCAAAGACTCTGCCCTGTGCGGACTCGGCCAGACGGCGCCGAACCCGGTTCTGTCGACCATAAAATATTTCAGGCACGAGTATGAAGCCCATATCTACGACAAGAAGTGTCCGGCAGTCGTCTGCTCGAAACTGTTCAAGTCCCCCTGTCAGCACGCATGCCCCATCGAGATGGACGTGCCCTCATACATGGCACTCGTCAGGGCAGGCAGATTGGCAGATGCATTCAAGGTCATGAAGCGGACCAACCCGTTCCCCGGTGTGTGCGGCAGGGTCTGCCCGCAGTTCTGCGCCAACAAGTGCCGCAGGGGCCAGCTCGATGAGCCCATGGCCATTGCATGGATCAAGCGCTATATCGCAGACAATGCCAAGAGACCAAAGATAGACGCAGTCCCGGTAACAAGGAAAGAGAAGGTCGCGGTCATCGGAGCAGGGCCTGCAGGCCTTACTGCCGCACAGGATCTGTGCATGAGGGGATACAAGGTCACGGTGTTCGAGGAACTGCCCTTTGCCGGCGGCATGATGCGCTACGCCATCCCCGAGTACCGCATGCCGAGGGACATCATCGAGCAGGAAGTTGCTGATATCCGCGCTCTCGGTGTTGATATAAAGACCAATACCAGGGTAGGCAAGGACATCAGCTTTGATCAGGTCCGAAAGGATTTCGACATAACCGTGATAACAGTCGGTGCGCACAAGAGCACAAGGCTCAACATAGAGGGTGAAGAACTCTCGGGTGTCTGGGGAGCGGTGGAATTCCTCCGCGAGGTCAACCTGGGCAAAAAGGTGAACCTGGGTTCGAAGGTGGCTATCGTAGGCGGCGGCAACTCCGCCATCGACGCGGCCCGCACCGCCATCCGCCTCGGCGCAAAGGACGTCACCATCCTCTACCGACGCGAGCGCAAAGACATGCCCGCATGGGAGAACGAGATTGTGGCAGCCGAACATGAAGGCGTCAAGATCATGTACCTGGTTGCCCCGACCAAACTCATCGGCAAGGGCGACAAACTCGCCGGTGTCGAGTGCCAGCGCATGAAGCTGGGTGAGTTCGACCGTTCCGGCAGGCGCAAACCGACAGCTATTGCCGGCAGCGAGTTCGTGCTCTCTATAGACACCATAGTCCCGGCCATCTCCCAGAGCACCGATGCATCTTTCATCGCTGCAGGCTCGGATGTGAACCTGGACAAGTGGGGCGGAATACAGGCCACAGGCAAGGCAAAGAACAAGACCACTGCAGACAACGTATTCATAGCAGGCGACGCGGCAAGCGGCCCGGCCACCGTGGTGGAGGCCATCGCCATGGGTCACAAGACGGCCGATGATGTCGACGGCTTTATCCGCGCCAAAAACAACGAACCTGCCTACAGGATACCGCCCGATGAAGTCATCGAGATCCCCTTCGAGGTGGATGAAGAGGTCATCGAGAGCCCAAAGGCCAAGATGCCCGAGCTCAAGAAGTCAGAGCGCATGATCAGCTTCAAAGAGGTGGAACTGGGTTATTCCAAGAAGACTGCCTACAAAGAGGCCTGCAGGTGCCTGCGCTGCGATGCAGAGCTCTAGGGTGAAACGACAGGAGAGACGGTAATGGTTAATCTGACAATTGATAAGATAAAGGTTAGCGTGGAAGAGGGCAGCACCATTTTAGAGGCTGCCAAGACCGTGGGTATTCATATCCCCACGCTGTGTGCATGGACCGAAATAGGCCATACACCGGGCGCCTGCAGGGTTTGCCTGTGCGAGGTGGAAGGCCAGAGAAACCTGGTTGCTTCCTGCGTGTTCCCGGTGGCAGAAGGCATGATCGTGAAGAGCACCACCGAGCGCGTAAGACATGCCCGGAAGCTCAATGTCGAGCTGCTTCTGGCGAACCACCCTACGGATTGCAACATCTGCATCCGTAACGGCAACTGCGAGCTTCAGAATGTAGCCGAAGCGGTGGGTCTGCGCAAAGTACGCTTCGAGTACCCGCAGGACAAGGAAAAAAAGCTCGACACGAGCAGCCCGGCCATTGTGCGCGATCCCAGCAAGTGCATCAAGTGCTACCGCTGCGTGACCGTGTGCGAAAGCATTCAGACCGCCAATGTCCTGCAGCCCTCATTCCGGGGCGACAAGGTATTCATCGGCCCGCCGTTCGACATGCCCCTGATCGAGACCAACTGCACCATGTGCGGCCAGTGCGTGGTTGCATGCCCGGTGGGTGCGCTCTATGAAAAGGACGACACCGAGGCGGTCTGGGCCGCACTGCAGGACCCCACAAAACACGTGGTAGTCCAGGAAGCACCTGCCATCCGCGCCGCGCTGGGTGAAGAGTTCGGCCTGCCCGTAGGCACGCTTGTGACCGGTAAGATGATCTCGGCGCTCAAGCGGCTGGGATTCGATAAGGTGTTCGATACAAACTTCACCGCCGACCTCACCATCATCGAGGAAGGCAATGAGCTGCTGCAGCGGGTGAAAGAGGGCGGCAAGCTGCCCATGATCACCTCCTGCTCACCAGGCTGGATCAAGTTCTGCGAGCACTTCTACCCGGACCTGCTCGACAACCTCTCCACCTGCAAATCCCCGCAGCAGATGCTGGGCGCATTGGCCAAGAGTTATTACGCAAAGGTGGCGGGCATAGACCCCAAGGATATCACGGTGGTCTCCATAATGCCCTGCACAGCCAAGAAGTTTGAGTGTGCCCGCGATGAGATGAACGACAGTGGTTACCAGGATGTCGACTATGTTCTCACCACCCGAGAGCTCGCACGCATGATCAAGCAGGCAGGCATCGACTTTATTAACCTGGCCGATGGCGACTATGACAACCCGCTGGGCGAGTACACCGGTGCAGGCACTATCTTCGGTGCAACAGGCGGCGTTATGGAAGCAGCCCTGAGGACAGTGTATGCAGTGGTGACCGGCCAGAACCTCGAAGACCTCAACGTCACCCCGGTTCGCGGTCTTGAAGGCGTGAAAGAGGCTGCCGTGAACGTCGGTCCTCTGGGCGAGGTGAAGGTGGCCGTTGCCCACGGGCTCAGCAATGCCCGGAAGCTCATGGACAAGGTGCGCGAGGGCACTGCAAACTATGCGTTCATCGAGGTCATGTGCTGCCCAGGCGGTTGCATAGCAGGCGGAGGACAGCCCATCCCGCCCAGCAATGAGATCAGGATGAAGAGGGCGGCAGCCCTGTACCAGGACGACGGTGCAGTCCAGAAATTCCGCCAGTCCCATGAAAACCCATCCGTCAAGAGGATCTATGAGGTCTTCCTTGAGAAGCCTCTCGGGCACAAGTCACACGAGCTGCTCCACACCCATTATGTGAAACGGGGAACAGACATGCCCCACAAGAAGCAGGGAGTGAAAAAATCAACTTAAGAAAGTAACCATCAAGCAACCTGCGAGGGAGGTCTTAAGGACTGACCTTGAGGGTATAAGAAGGACTCTCAAAAGGGCCTTTACCCTATCTCGCGGGTAAAGGCCCTTTTTCATGCAGGAGAATACACATGGAAGAAAAGTCGCGGAGAATCGGTGTGGTGAGTATTATCATCCATAAGAGAAAAGAGACAGCGATGAAGGTGAATGAAATATTGACCCAATACGGCGAGTGCATCATCGGCCGTATGGGTATTCCCTATGAACCGAAAGGAATCAACATCATTGCACTCATCATTCACGGCACCACCGACGATATCGGGGCCTTGACAGGCAAGCTCGGATCACTGCCGGAGGTTGAGGTCAAATCGGTCCTGACAAAGGCATGAGGAGGAAACCATGCAGGATTTCATCAACGATACACTCATACAAGAAACGCTGGAGCATGCAAAGAACCCTACAAAAGACAGGGTGATGGAGATCATCAACAAGGCGCATGAGCTTCACGGGCTCTCCCCTGATGAGGTGGCGGGTCTGCTCCAAACCGAAGATCAGGACCTCATCGAAGAGATCTATACGACTGCGAGATCCATCAAGCGGAGCATCTACGGCAACCGTCTCGTGCTCTTCGCCCCGCTGTACATCTCCAACTACTGCTCAAACAACTGTCTCTACTGCGGCTTCCGGAGAGACAACAAGGAGCTGAAGCGCAGGGCGCTGACCATGGATGAGATCGCCGACGAGGTGAGGACGCTGGAGAGGGAAGGGCACAAGCGGCTGCTGATGCTCTGCGGTGAAAACCATAAGAAGAGTTCCATGGATTACTTCATCGAGGCCATCGAGACGGCATACGCCACGACCACCGAACATGGCGGGGAGATACGGCGCATCAACGTTGAGATCGCACCCCAGAGTGTGGAAGACTTCCAGAGGCTCAAGGCTGCCAAGATAGGGACTTACGTACTTTTCCAGGAAACGTATCATCATGCAACTTACAAAAAGATGCACCCGAGCGGTCCCAAGGCCGACTTCACCTGGAGGGTGACCGCTCAGGACAGGGCCATGGAGGGCGGTATCAATGATGTGGGTATCGGCGCGCTCTTCGGATTATATGATTACAAATATGAAGTGTTGGGACTGCTTCACCATGCCCTGCACCTTGAAGAGGTCTACGGCGTGGGACCTCACACCATTTCGATACCCAGGCTGGAGCCGGCCTTGAACGCACCTGCCGCCATCACACCGCCCATGCCCGTACCCGATGATGAATTCAAGAAAATGGTTGCCATCATCCGGCTTGCAGTCCCCTACACCGGCATGATCCTTTCCACGAGAGAGCGGCCCGAGCTCAGGAGCGAGGTGTTCGATCTGGGCATCTCCCAGATAAGCGCAGGCTCCCGCACCAATCCCGGCGGTTACAAGGAGGATGGACCCGACGGGTTCAGGGCGGCCCAGTTCAACTTGGGCGACACCCGGACCCTTGATGAAGTGATCTACGACATCACCACCCACGGACACATCCCGAGTTTCTGCACCGCCTGCTATCGGCTCGGAAGGGTGGGCGAGGACTTTATGGACCTGGCAAAGCCGGGGCTCATCCAGAAATTCTGCCGGACCAATGCCATTTTAACCTTCAAGGAATATCTCGAAGACTATGCGTCCGCACAGACGAAAGAAGCAGGGAAGAATCTTATCCATCAGCTCTTGAGGGAGACAGATGATGTAAAGGTGAAGGATCTGCTGCAAGACCGCCTCGAAAAGATTGAACATGGACAGCATGACCTGTACATCTGATACTGCTCAAGGAATGATCTTGAGGGCTGAGCACGGCCATGAGCTTAATCGTGGTAAGATCATAGAGCTCTTGTCATTGAATGACCCTGCGGACATGGATGTCCTCTTTCAGGCCGCAGACCGCGTCCGCAAGGAATATGTGGGCGATGAGATATTCTTAAGGGGCATCATCGAGTTCTCCAATTACTGCAGGAACAACTGCCTCTACTGCGGCCTGCGCAGTGACAATTTCGATACAGAGCGTTATCGCATGGATGATGATGAGATCCTTGGCCTTGCCAGGGCCATTGAGCGAAGGGAATGCGGCACGGTTGTCCTGCAGTCGGGTGAAGACCCGTACTATACCAAAGATCGCATGTGCGGGATCATATCCCGGATCAAGGATGAGACTGCATTGACCGTAACCCTCTCGCTGGGGCAACGATCATATGAAGACCTTAAGGCCTTCAGGCAGGCCGGTGCCGAGCGCTACCTGCTCAGGCATGAAACGGCATCCCCAAAGCTGTATGCCTCCCTGTGCCCGGGCAGGACACTCGATGAAAGGATTCAGTGCCTGCGGTGGCTCAGAGAGTTTGATTATGAAGTGGGCTCGGGATGCATGGTTGGGCTGCCGGGCCAGACCGTGGAAGACCTTGCAGATGACGTGCTCCTGATAAAAGAGCTTAATGCGGACATGATCGGCATCGGGCCTTTCATTCCCCATGAGCATACCCCTTTGAGAAAGCATCTCCCAGGGGATACGCTCCAGGTGCTCAAGCTGCTGGCTGTGATCCGCCTGGTTACCAGGGACACCAACATCCCATCCACAACGGCACTCGGGGTACTGGATGCCCGGAGCAGAAAAAAGGCATTCCAGGCAGGTGCGAACATCTTCATGCCCGTATTCACGCCCCAGGATTATGCGGAGCGTTATGATCTCTACCCGGGCAAGGGCGATGTGAAGAAGGCCGACGGTGCGATCCTGGACTTCAAGGCCTTCTTCGACTCCATCGGAAGACCTATCGGAAAAGGTCCGGGGGGCAGGAGGAGTCATAGGTAGGAGATAACTTCAGAACGATAAAGGAAAGATGAGTAAGATAGTCTCAAAAAATAAATGGTAGAATTTATGTCCCCTCGCCCCTCTTTGAGGGGAGAGGGACAGGGTGAGGGGTGCATTGAAACCCACTAAAGAACCAACAATTCATTCCAGAGGTGAGTGTGAGAAAAGAACACGATTCGCTTGGAAGCTTTGACATACCGGACGATTGCCTCTACGGCGTGCATACCGCCAGGGCGCTTGAAAATTTCGGCGAGATCGGGGATAGGCACGACCCGCTCTTTGTGAAGGCCTACCTGCTGATCAAGAAGGCGGCGGTGCTTGCGAATGCAGAGCTTGGTTTCCTCGAAAAAGAAAAGGCCCATGCAATCATACGTGCTATCGATGAAATGCTCACCCGGGAAAGCCTCGAAGACATCGTGGTCAACCCCATAAGCGGCGGGGCAGGGACATCGCTCAATATGAACGTGAACGAGGTCATCGCCAACAGGGCCCTTGAGTCGGCCGGGAGAGAAAAGGGAGATTACGGGTATATCCACCCCATTGATCACGTGAACATGCACCAGTCCACCAATGACACATACCCCTCGGCGTGTAAGGTTGCGATGCTCATGCATCTGGACAAGCTGGAAGATGCACTTATCAAGCTGCAGAAGGCACTCCAGGAAAAGGAGAGGGCCTTTACCGGAATCCTCAAACTGGGCCGCACCGAGCTCCAGGATGCATTGCCAATAACTGCGGGCATGCAGTTCGCCGCTTATGCCGAGGCCATAGCCAGAGACCGGTGGAGGATCTTCAAGGCACGCGAACGCATCAAGGTGCTCAACATAGGAGGTACAGCCATCGGCACAGGTTTCAATGCGCCCCAGAGATACATATTCCTGGTGATCGAGAAACTCAAGGAGCTCACAGGCCTTGCCATCAGCCGCTCCGAGAACATGGTGGATGCCACCCAGAATCTGGATGCCATCGTCGAGGTATCGGGCCTGGTCAAGACCTGTGCAGTGAACCTCATGAAGATATCCGAAGACCTGCGGCTCCTGTCATCGGGGCCTTCAGGGGGTATCGGCGAGGTGATCCTCCCTGCCCGGCAGGAGGGCTCATCCATCATGCCGGGCAAGGTCAACCCGGTCATGTGCGAGTTCGCCACACAGATCGGCCTTGTCATCTTAGCGTATGACAATACCATCGCACAGGCAGCGGCCCTGGGCAACCTGGAGCTGAACCAGTTTTTCCCGCTGGTTTCCTACCTTGTCCTGAAAAGTATGTCGCTCTTGAGGCTCGCCCTTATCAAGTTCGAGGACAAGGTCATCAAGGGATTGACCTTGAACAGGGAGAAGATCGATGCGAACCTGAATGATTCGGTAGCGATCCTGACCTATCTCTCCCAGTACATCGGGCACGATGCAGCAGCGCGCATCTACCTGATAGTGAAAATCGACAAGAGGACATTGAAGCAGATCATACTGGACGAAAAAGTCATGACCGAACAGCAGTATGACGAGCTGGTCTCACCCGAGATGATCCGCATGATGGGGTATAAGAAATGAACGCCACACCGATAGCCAACAGGCTGCACATAGGCATCTTCGGCAAGCGCAACGCAGGCAAATCATCTTTCATCAATGCGTTAACCGGTCAGAGCGTTTCCATCGTCTCGCCCGTAGCAGGCACCACCACCGATCCCGTAGGCAAGGCCATGGAGATCCATGGTATTGGCCCTGTCTATATCTATGATACGGCTGGAATAGACGACACTGGCGATCTCGGAGAGATGCGGGTGGATCGTACCAAGGCCATCATGGGCAAGATCAACCTTGCCGTGGTGATAAGCACCTCTGCAGACTTTGACGAGGCCGACAAAGCCCTTCTGGACGAGCTCAAGGCGCGGGGAGCCAAATCTCTTCTTGTATTCAACAAGATAGACCTCTTTCCAATAGATGAGGGCGTTGCTGACAGCCTGAAGGTTGACAAGATCCCCTTTACCGCCGTGAGCTGTCTCACCGGAGAGAACATAGGCCAGGCACGCAATCGCATGGTGGAGATCGCAAAGACCCTTCAGGCCGAGCGATCAACAATAGTAGGCGACATCATCGACCACGGAGAGCTGGTGCTCCTGGTGGTGCCCATCGACCTGGGTGCGCCCAAGGGCAGGCTCATCCTGCCCCAGGTGCAGGTCATCAGGGATATACTGGACAACGACGCCGTGGCCATGGTGGTCAAGGAGCGCGAGATCGAATACATCCTGAGCAGCCTCAAGACCCCGCCGGGCCTTGTCATCTGCGATTCCCAGGTGGTCCTGAAGGTCTCGGGCGATCTGCCGCCGGGTACAAAGCTCACCACCTTTTCCATCCTGTTCTCCAGGCTCAAGGGCGATCTGGCCAAATTCGTCACAGGGGTCAAGGCCATCGATACGCTTCATGACGGCGACAAGGTGCTCATCTGCGAGGCATGCACCCACCACCCCCTGCCGGATGACATCGGCCGCGTCAAGATACCCAGGTGGGTAAAGATCTACACCGGCAAGGATATCACCTTTGACGTCCATGCCGGCCCTATCCTGGACAGGGACATCTCGGAATACCGGCTCATCATCCAGTGCGGCGGGTGCATGATAAACCGCAAGGAGATGCTCGGCAGGATCAGGGATGCGAATGATAAAAGCATTCCTATGACCAATTATGGGGTGGCCATCTCCTATGTGCACGGGGTTCTTAGGAAGGCACTGTCGCCATTTCCGTATGAGCAAAGCCTATTGAATGACTGATGGTACGAGTATCCGTATTGTTCATAAATCCGGTTCAAGCATAGTTTTCAGTTGAAAGAGCGTGATAAGGAAATGCTCCATTGCATAGATCTCATCTGAAGACCTGCAATAATCTAGTCCCTTAAAAATTAAACAGTTATCGCAGTAATGTTCACTACAAGTATAGCGATGATTTTGAGTTATAATCTATGGTGAGAGTTATTCAAACCTGCCATTGGGTCTGGCACAATATCTACATTTTGAGGAAAATAAAATAAGCGCTTATACTGTATGGATTATTCTTATGAATGGTTGTCAAGTTTAACCAATGACTGTCGGTAAAGTTAACAATTAATCCATAATGATATACTCTAATAAATTCAAAGAGATCATTATAGTTAAACAAAAATGACCTGTCGAATTATTTAACAACTTCTTCTCTGTAAATTGCTCCATGTCAAGAATTTAGCCGCAATACTGAGAGGCTAATAAATAGTGATTCTTAGTGGTTATGCAGTGAAAATACTTCCAAGGATACTTCTGGTATAATTCTTGCTGAATAGTTGCCACGATAACAAAAGTTCAGGATTTTTGTTCAATCTTGAATAAGGCTAGGCATTAATAGGTGAAAATCAAAATATCATGAGGAGGAGTAAAATGAAAAAAATAGTTTTTTGTCTCGCATTTTTTCTTAGCATACTAGGGTTTCTGCTGACCACTGTCTCACCGGCGCGGGCGGACTTGATTACCTTGACGAGTAGTACAACAAGCACAACGGGAACCTCATTAGGAACAGCGGGAGTTGCTCCTGATTCCACACTGCAGAGCCTGCTTTTGAGTGGCAATATATCGGGCCTTACCTTTACAGCCGTTACAGTAGACAATACTGGAACCTTTACGCCAGTTCCTTCATCGGCTCCAGCAGGCACAGAAGTTATTACTCTCCCCGGTGGGACCTCTGGAAATGGGTACAGCGGATTTTTCTTGGTCACCTTTACCCTGCCGACCGGCTTTAGTTCTGCATCTCTCTCAGGGGCGGGTAACGTTGATGATCAGGGGTATGTTTTTCTTAACGGGAATCTTATCAGTAGTAGCCTAGTCGAGTTTGGTGATACTACTTTTTCAGACAGCACCCAATCTGATTTTGTTGCTGGTATAAACCAATTTGTGATTGCAGATAACAACTCTGGCGGGGGTCCAAGCGGGGCCGCATTCTATGCAAACATTTCATTTACTCCCGGTACCAACCCACCCCCCGTGCCCGAACCCTGCACCATCCTCCTACTCGGCTCAGGTCTGCTGGGATTTGCAGGACTAAGAAAGAAAATGAAAAAGTAACAACAGCTCATTGATTGTACTGATAGAGGCAGGGTGATTTATGGCCCTGCCTTTTTCATATATTGAACCATAGATAACTTCGGATAAATTAATGGCTCTCACTTAAAATCATCAACTATAGATTATGCAAAAGGATTATCGGTTTTATAAGCATGGAAAAACTGTATAGTTCGTGCCAAGATCTTTGCTTTGTCCATATTGAATGTTTCTTCAGATAATATCCGGTTGATCCGGACTGAAGGTTACGCGCCACCACCTGGATTCTTTCCTCCGTGCTTGTACTACCTTCCAAGAACATTACATTCAGAAGCATAGGTGGACGAGGTATCTTATCCCGTTTCATGTAGGTTTCCCAATGCTTCTCACCCAAAACTCTGTGCTCACGATTAGAGAAAGTAGGCTTTATCCGGATGATCCTTAAATCCTTACGATACACAATAGGTATTCCCTGATGAGATTGTTTGTGGTAGTGACCATAAACTGAGATTAAATATAAATGGTCATATAAGCTCAGAAAAGCATAATAGATTATGAATGACCAAACCTACTCTATAAACCTGGAATCACCGAAGCCTTTTCTCTATTTTCCAGACTGCAAGCACTGATTTTCGTATGCCGGGGGGATATTAATGGTAATGATTATTGATGGCAAGGAATGTACATTCACCCCGGGCCAGACGGTCTACGAGGTGGCCAGGGCAAACGGCATTCCCATCCCGGTCCTATGCCACCAGGAGCAGCTCAAACCCGTAGGGGCCTGCCGCGTCTGTGTCGTGGAGGTCCAGGGTGCCCGCTCACTGGTTGCTTCCTGCGCCATGCCTGCGGAGAAGGGCATGATCGTGACCACAAACTCCGAGCGGGTATTGGCCTCCCGCAAACTCACCGTGGAGCTGCTCCTCACCCAGGGGCATCACAACTGCCTGGTATGCGAGAGCAGCGGTGACTGTGTGCTCCAGAGCCTGGCCTACTCGCTGGGGATCGACACCCCGCGTTTCCCGGAATCCACTGAGTTCAAACCCCTGGAGCAGGCCAACGAGATGATCGTGCGCGACATGAACAAGTGCATCCTGTGCGGCTTGTGCGTGCGGGCATGCAATGAGATCCAGGTAAACCAGGTGCTCGACTTTTCAGGACGCGGCCCTACGGCAAGTGTAGGACCGGCCTTTGGCACGACCTATGAGGACTCGAACTGCGTGTTCTGCGGAGAGTGCGTCCGTCTCTGCCCTGTGGGTGCCATATTTGAGAAGCAGGGCCGTTTCAAGAGCAGGGCCGGCGAAACCCGGAAGGTGAGAACCACCTGCGGATACTGTGGTGTAGGCTGCCAGATGGAACTGGGCGTGAAGGACGGCAAGGTGGTCAAGGTGACCACCCCCAGATGGAATGCACCCGCACCCAACTATGGCAGCCTCTGCATCAAGGGCCGTTTCGGATATGACTTTCTTGACCATCCGGACAGGCTCACCAAACCCATGATCAGGGTAGACGGAGAACTCAAAGAGACAAGCTGGGATGTGGCCCTCGCATACATAGCCGACAAGCTAGGCACCATAAAAGAGAAAAACGGCCCGGATGCCGTTGCCGGTTTGGCATCGGCCCGGTGTACAAACGAAGAAAACTACCTCTTCCAGAAATTCCTGCGTGCAGTGATAGGCACCAACAATGTGGATCACTGCGCCCGGCTCTGACACAGCTCCACAGTGGCCGGTCTGGCCACTGCATTCGGCTCGGGCGCCATGACGAACTCCATTGCGGATATGGAAGAGTCGAAATGTTTTCTCATCACCGGGACCAACACGACGGAAAACCACCCGGTGATCTCCACCTTCATCAAGCGGGCAGTGACCCAGCGCGGTGCCAAGTTGATCCTTGCAGACCCGAGGGGCATCGAGCTCTCCAAGTTTGCAACCGTGTGGCTCCGCCAGAAGCCGGGTACCGACATTGCCTGGATCAACGGTATGATGAATGTGATCATCGGCGAGGGGCTTCTGAACGAGGCCTTCATCGCCGAGCGTACCGAAAACTTCGAGGCTGTCAAAGAGGCGGTTAAGAAGTATACCCCTGAGTATGTGGAGAAGATCACAGGTATCCCGGCAGAAGACCTGAAAAAGGCGGCACGACTCTATGCCAAATCGCCTGATGCTTCCATTGTGTATGCCATGGGCATCACCCAGCACATCACCGGGACCGATAATGTGAAGTCGCTCGCCAACCTGGCCATGCTCACGGGCAACATCGGCAGGCCCGGCACCGGCGTGAATCCATTGCGCGGGCAGAACAACGTACAGGGTGCCTGTGATATGGCCTGCCTGCCCGGCAACCTGCCCGGGTATAAGCGGGTTGCCGAAGAAGCTGAGAGGAAGCCCTTCGAGGATGCCTGGGGTGTGAATCTGCCAAGCAAACCCGGCCTCACCGTGCCGTACATCATTGAAGGGGCTGGCAAGGGCACCATCAAGGCGCTGTACGTAATGGGCGAGAATCCCATGATGTCCGATCCGGATACCGCCCATGTGGAAAAGGCATTGAAGAACCTCGACTTGCTCATCGTGCAGGACATCTTCCTCAACGAGACAGGCAAGCTCGCACATGTGGTGCTTCCGAGCTCCGCCTGGGCTGAGAAAGAAGGCAGCTTCACGAACACTGAACGGAGGGTCCAGCGGGTGCGTAAGGCCGTGGAAGCACCGGGAGAGGCAATGGATGACTGGAAGATCATCACCATGATCGCAAACAAGTGCGGTGCGAACTGGGTCTATGGGAGCGCCAGGGATATCATGGAGGAGCTTAGGAAGGTTACTGCATCATATGCAGGCATCACCTATGACCGTATCGAATGGACAGGCATCCAGTGGCCATGCCCCAATACCGACCATCCGGGTACGCCCATACTCCACACCCACGCCTTCACCCGGGGCAAGGGGCTCTTCAGTGTGTGCGAGCACATCCCGCCCGCCGAGCAGATCGATGCCGAATATCCCTTTGTCCTGACCACCGGAAGGATACTCTATCAGTACCATACTGCAACCATGAGCCGCCGCTCCAAGGGGCTTGTATCCAGGACACCCAAGGCCTTTGTGGAGATCAACCGGGCAGATGCCGAGGAACTGGGCATCAAGAAGGGCGACAAGGTGGAGATTACCAGCCGCAGGGGCTCCATCGAGGCCCTGGCGGACGTCTCAAACAGATGCGATACAGGGGTTGTATTCATCCCGTTCCACTATGCAGAGGCGGCAGTAAACAAGCTCACCATCTCTGCCATCGACCCGGTGGCCAACATCCCTGAGTACAAGGTGTGCGCGGTGAAGCTCCTGAAGGTGGCATAGGTATTCAAAAAAAAGGAGCGGTTCCGTTGGTTGGGAACCGCTCCTTGTGTATCGACCAGGGAAGATGATCTTATGCGGCCTTGGGCGGTTTGATGAGCAGCACGGCAATGATGATGCCGATCACTGCCAGGCCGGCGGTCGGATAGAAGGCAAAGGTGAAGGACCCAAAAATATCCTTGGCCTTGCCCGATATCAACCCACCGAGGATGGCGCCGATGCCGTATGCAAAGAAGACCACGCCATAGTTTCTCGCATAGTTCCTGATGCCGAAGAACGTGGCCGTTGCAGTGGGTGCTATGGCAAGCCAACCGCCGAGGCAAAGCCAGAATCCCATGAATGCTATTGTGTAAAGGCCCTGGCTTCCTTCCTTTGCTTGAAGCATCATGATGGATGCGACAAGAATGAGAACCAGGTTCAGCACTGCTGCATTACGCGGGGTGATCTTGTCGGTGAGCGTTCCGAAGATCGGCCGGCCTATGGCATTGAATATGGCGAATATGCCGACCAGAGAGGCGGCGGCAGCCTTGTCGATCTTGATGACCTCGGTGCCGACCGTGCTGGATATGCCGATGGCCATGAGTCCTGCCAGGCAGCCGATGATGTAGCAGAGGAAGAGTCCCCAGAAAGAACCTGTCTTTAGCATCTTGGAGACATCGAAATCCGCAGCAGACACTGATGAGGCTGCAGGGGCATAGCCTTCAGGCTTCCATCCGGCTACGGGGAATTTCAGCGGCAGTGACAGGATAACGATGATGAACAGGAAGGCAATGCCGAAGTACTTGAATGTGGTCGCAAGTCCGACGGATGCGATGAGCACGTCTGCGATCTTCGCAGTGAGCAGTGCAGACCCGCCAAAGCCGGCAAGTGCAAGACCGACCGCCAAGCCCTTCTTATCAGGGAACCAGCGCGCGGCAACCGCTATCGGGCAGCCGTAGGCAAGCCCTACGCCGCCGCCTGCTATTACGCCGTAGGTAAGGGTCAGCATGCCGATACTCGTGGCAAAGCTGGAAAGGAACCAGCCGGCTCCGACGATGATACCTCCGATAATAGCCAGGTTCCTGGGGCCGAGCTTTTCCATGATCTGTCCGCCGAAGAACATGAGTATGGAAAAGAAGGCGAGGAACCCCATGAACGGGAAGTTGCTCTGGAAGGAGGAAACCTTCTGGATCGACAGGAGCTTGTCGAGCTGATCAGGAGTAAGTGTCTTCAATGCGGTTGCGTATTCAGCAGCCTTGGTCGCATCTTTTTCCTTGTCGAGTTTGAAAAGTTCCATCAGCATGGCAGGATCAAGGGTCGCAAACTCGGCCTTGAGCTTTTCTGCCTGTTCCTTCTTGAGGGCGAACACCTTGCCCAGGAGATCATTCTTGAATTCCTTGATCTCGGGAACGACCTGCAGCGCAGTGGTCTTATTGAAATAGAGCTCCACCGGCTTCTTGAACACACTGTAAGAATAGACACTACCGAGGCAGAGATTGATGATCAGGCCCAGGATAACAAAAAGCCATCTCCCGGAATTGGCCTTCATGCCAAAAACATTAACATTGTCAGTCATTGGAAACCCCCCTCCCATCCTTTTGAAATTAGGTGCAATAGCTCGCGTATATACTGATATCAAGCAAATCTGTCAATTGAATAGTGATTCATTATTGCAAAACCATTACCCGCTTATTACTCCGGACACGGTTGCAACGACAAGAATCAAAGGCAGATAATTCAACAGGTGGGAACACCATCAACCCATCTTACAGTATACAGAAAATCGAATATATATGCAATATTATAAACTATTATTCTATAATCCTAAAAAAAATTGGGAGGGGCGTTATGTCGAACAATCTTGCAAACCCGGCACCACTCGGCCTCATGGGCTTTGGTATGACAACGGTACTGCTGAATCTTCACAATGCCGGGATCTTCGGTATGTGTGCCGGGATCCTGGCAATGGGCATTTTCTATGGGGGATTGGCCCAGGTGATTGCCGGGATCATGGAATTCAAGAAGGGCAACACCTTCGGCACCACGGCCTTTTCCTCATATGGGTTTTTCTGGCTTACCCTCGTATTTCTTGTTTATTTCAATAAGCAGTTCGGCATCGCTGAAAACACCGAGGTGTTCATGTCCTGGTATTTGTTCCTCTGGGGGCTCTTCACCTTCTTCATGTGGATCGGCACTTGGAAGGCCAACAGGGGCCTTCAGGTAGTATTCCTTTCTCTCACCGTCCTCTTCTGGATGTTGGCTGCACGGGATGGCTTCGGGTGGAAAGGTTCCTGGGCGATTATCGCCGGGTATGAGGGGATCTTCTGCGGGGCTTCCGCCATCTACTGCGCCATGGCCCAGGTATTAAATGAGAGCTACGGAGGGTCGTTCTGCCGCTGGGTGACAAGAAATAACCGCCTTCTGAACACATATTCGGCTGCACTCTGAGATCCTTTGCCTCGCCTGGTATGACATCGTGATTCCGTCATCCTTCGATGCGGTGAAGGATCTCTCTTTATATAAATCACCATCCTGGAACAGAGGAAAAAACATCCGCCCCTCCTTGTTTTTTCATGGACAAACCCCATAAGAATACCTGTATGCACCGGAAAAGAGATTCAAAAATCCCTCGGCCTATCAGGAATGATTATTATTTAACCCTTTTCATTTTGGGGATTCTGGTATATGTTTTATCAAGCCATTACCGGACATAAGGTCTGATCGTCTTGGATGTATGGGATGAGACGCCTATGGACCGGGAGAGGAACACAAGTTCTTAAGTACTGCGAGAGGGGTGTTCGATGAGCAAGGTGAAGTTACGGATCAACGGAATAGATGTGGAAACGGAGCTGGGTAAGACGATCCTCGAGGCGGCCCAGGGCCTCGGGATATTCATACCGACGCTGTGCCACCATGAGGCCTTGATCCCCAGGGGGGCCTGCCGCATGTGTATCGTGGAAGACAAGGGGAGGCTGAAGGCCGCCTGCACCATGCCGGCGGAAAACGGCATGGATATCATCACGGATTCGCCCAGGATACAGCATATTCGAGAGACCACCATTCAGATGATCTTCACGAGCAGGAACCACTACTGCATGTACTGCGAGGTGAGCGGCGACTGCGAACTGCAGGATCTCGGCTACAAGCTGGGCATGGATCACTTCAACTTCGCCACCTATGAGAATCGCTACCCTGTGGATACAACCCACCCCTATATCATCTTCGAGCACAACAGGTGCATCCTGTGCGGCCGGTGCGTCAGGGCATGCACCGATCTGACCGGGCATTACGTGCTTACCGAACGGAGCAGGGGGGTGAAGACCTTGATCGTTGCCGATATCGAAAGCCCCCTGGGAAGGTCGAGCTGCGTCTCATGCGGCGCCTGCGTGCAGGTCTGCCCCACAGGGGCGCTGATAGAGAAGAGGGCGGCATATCAGAGGAACCGGGAGAAGAACGAGCAGATCAAGACGGTCTGCGACATGTGCCCGGTGGGCTGCGGGATCGAGATTCACAAGAACCCCGGTACGAACTCAGTGATAAAGATCCACGGCGACTGGCATGCAGGGCCCACCAACGGCCTCCTGTGCAAAAACGGCCGATACCTCTCTCTCTATGAGGAGCATCAGGTGATTTCTTCCCCACGAATGCGCCGGGGTACTTCAATGAAAGAGATAAAGGCAGGCGATTTGGAGGGTGTGATCAAGGAAAAGATCAACGGCGCTGCAGCCTATGTGGACGGTTCCCTCTCTAATGAGGAACTCTCTCAGATCAAGGACCTCTTTGGCGAAAAGGTATACTCGCTGAGGCCCGTGAATGCCCCGATACCCTCAACGGCGCGCATCGAGGATCTGAACACCGCAGGTACCATCGTTGTCTTCCGGCTTGACCTGGATGCACAGTACGGTGCCTTGGGCTCCTTGATCAAGAGAAGGGTGGCGACGAACGAGGCTGGTCTCATCCTGGTAGATGCTTCGGAAAATACCTTCTCGAAGTTGCCGGCAAAACGCCTGGGTTCATTCGAGTTCCTTGCAGACATAAAGGGGCTGACCGGAACCAATGACTACCTGCTGGTCTACCAGGACCTCGAAGACAAGGAAAGAGCTGCCTTGAGTTCGCAGCAGGGCATGAGATTTCTCTGGCTCCCGCCCGAGACCAATACTTTTGGCCTGGCCAAGCTCGGCATCGAACATGCCGCACCAAAGGGCAAGGCGCTCTTCTTCTTCGGTAAAGATATCCCCGAGGTCGCCATCGAGGACGGGACTTTCGTAGCCTGTTTCAGCCCGCACGAGAACCGCCTGACCCGGCGGGCCGACCTTGTGGTGCCCATCAGGGACGGTTTCGAGAGGGAAGGGACCTTTTACAATCTTGAAGGAGAGATCGTCAGGCGGGTACCGGTTCTTACGCCCGGACCGGATAGGATCGATCTCAAAGAACTGCTCGTAAGAATGCTGCCAAAGGGGTGAGACATGAAGACGATTACAATGGCTTCCACATGGTGTGAGGGGTGCTCGGGCTGCCATATGTCGTTCCTGGATATGGACGAGCGTCTGGTGGAGCTCATCGGTAAGGGACTCGTCCTGACCGCGACCCCCATTACCGACCTGAAGATACCCCCCATGGGAACCGATCTCGGCATCATCGAGGGCGCTGTGGCGACGGACCACCACATGGAAGATGTCAAGGAGCTCCGGCACCGGTGCAAGATGATCGTGGCCCTGGGAGACTGCGCCGTGTTCGGCGGGATCAATACCATGAGAAACTACTTTACGGTCGACGAGCTCCTCCATCGCGGATATGTCACGACCGAAAGCACGGTGAACGGCACGCCGCCTACGTCGAACGAACTGGGCAAGCTGTTGCCCAAGGTGCTCTCCGTGCATGAGGTCGTCAAGGTCGATTTTTTCATACCCGGGTGCCCGCCCCCTGCAAACGTTATCTACCATGTCTTGAACGAGCTTGTCGAAGGCAGGGTCCCCAGGCTTACCCAAGATCTTTTGTATTACGACTAGAGGTGCTGCCATGTCAAAGAAGATAACCATATCGCCGGTCACGAGGATAGAAGGACACGCCAAGGTCACCGTATACCTGAACGATGAAGGACAGGTGGACCGCACCTATTTCCACGTGGATCAGTTCAGGGGGTTCGAGAAGTTCTCCGAAGGGAGGTACTTCCCGGAGATGCCCGTCATAACGCCGCGCATCTGCGGGATCTGCCCCATCAGCCACCACCTGGGCGCAGCCAAGGCCTGCGACGAGATCCTGGACGTCAAGATACCCCGTCCTGCAAAGCTCCTGAGGGAACTCATCCATATGGGCCAGGTCATCCAGTCCCATGCCATGCACTTCTTCGAGCTGGCAGGGCCCGACATCATCCTCGGGTGGGACTCGGACCCGGCTCTGCGTAATGTCGTGGGCCTGGTCAAGGCCAACCCCGAACTCGCGCTCAAGGCGGTGCGCCTGAGAAAATACGGACAGACCATCATAGAAGAGGTTGCAGGCCGGAGGATCCACCCCACCTTTGCCATCCCGGGGGGCGTGAACAACGGCTTATCAGTGGAGAAACGGGACAGGCTGCTCAAGGGCATCGATGACTACATATCGCACATCCAGGAAGGGGTTTCCATCATCCGTGATTTCATCATGTCCCACAAGGAGGAAAGCGATACCTTTGCCTCGTTCCCCTCCGGATACATGGGACTGGTCGGTAAAGACGGTGCCCTGGAGCTCTATGACGGCGCCGTCAGGATGATGGACAAGGACGGACACGTCATCGATGAGTTCCCCGGCAAGTACTATCTGAGCCATATCGGCGAGATGGTGGATGACTGGACCTACCTCAAGCTCCCCTTCTTCAAACCCCTGGGCGACAAGGAAGGGTTCTACCGGGTGGGGCCGCTGGGTCGCCTCAATGTGGCTGAGAAGATCAGCACCCCCAAGGCCCATGAGGAGTTCAAGCGGTTTAAGGCCATGAATGGCGGCAAACCCGTGGAGAGCTCGTTCTACTACCATTATGCGCGGCTCATCGAGGCCGTCTATGCCTTGGAACGGGCCCGGCAGATCCTGGAAGACCCGGACATCCTCTCCACCGACCTTCTGCATGAAGGACCGGTGCGCTGCGGAGAGGGGGTCGGCATCATCGAGGCCCCCAGGGGCACCCTGATACACCACTACTGGGTCAATGATGACGGCCAGATCACCAAGGCCAACCTCATCGTTGCATCGGGCCACAACAACTGGGCCATGAGCAAGGCAGTGGATTGTATTGCGCGGGGCTACATCAAGGGCAATGACGTCCCCGAGGGCGTCCTGAACAGGATCGAGGGGGCCATCAGGTGCTACGATCCCTGTCTGTCCTGCTCCACCCATGCAATCGGCAAGATGCCCATGGTGGTGGAGCTCTATGATCATGCAGGGAATCTCGTTGACGCCCGGAAGCGATCATAAGAAAAGGCTGGTTGTAGGCGTCGGCAACGAATATCGCAGGGACGACGGGATCGGGATACGCCTTGCCGAGCGTGCATCGCTGCCGGGTGCCGATGTGCTGACAGTAAGCGGCATATACCCGGAGTTGGCAGAAACACTCAGCGAATATGACATGGTCGTGTTCGTGGACGCGGCCGTTGAAGGAGACCCTGTCAAACTCAGCAGGATCTTCCCTGAAGAATCGAGTCTGCCCCTGTTCCACCAGATCACCTGCGGGGGTATCCTTGCACTGACCGAGGTGCTCTACCATACCTGCCCCGAGGCCTGGCTCCTTGCCATAAGAGGCTATGACTTCGAGCACGGGGAAGGGCTATCGGAAAAGGCCCAGGAAAATCTTTCACAGGCCCTTAAGAGTCTGGAGGGATTATTAGCCATCCTCATGTCAAGAAAAAATGATTGAGGCATCACGTTTCAGTGCATAATTCTGCATACCTACAATTTTGCGGTTTTCCAGCTTGACTGGACTTCTAGAAATTTCTATCATTTGACCGTTACAAAGGGATGGAGTTCCCCTGACAAACGCCCGGGCCGGGCTGATAACTCCTACCACGCGGCGGTAGAGTTGAAGCTGTGCGTCCGCATCATGGCCCAGGAGGTGTTTGTCTCATGACTTTCCACAGCATATTATTTGAAAGAACTGAAGATAGCACAAAAAAAGAATCGCTTGAAGCGCCCGCCTTTTTTGTTGATTTGAATCTTGATCAGGTTATCGACACCATCACGGCCGGCAGGAAGGAATATAATTTAAAGCCGTTTTTTTACACTTCCCTGTCCGATATCGACACGATCAAGTATCGTCATGAAATAATGCAGGATCTGGAAAATAAAACGGAAGTATGTACTTTACGCAATAATTGCTCTTTCATCCCCAATGCCTCCATCTGGTGCCTTACTTACTTTGGCCCTTTGATGGTTTTTTCTTTTTCAATGATTCCTTGACTGCGTCCTGCCAATCGCCATCAATTTTAAGTAATTTAGGTTTTGGACCAGGGGCCGTAATTTTGGCTCTACGCCTCTTTGTATGACAGATATCACTCATGCCGTATGTTCTCCCTTATGTAACTGCTGGCATAATTACTATTGACAGTTACGGCAAAGGTTATTAAGCAGAAGACAACCATGATGGCATTTCTTATGGATCGGATGGAATTTCCTTGTATTTCAATATCAATGGTGATACAGTAACGACAGGTCAAATAAATGGGAGGTGATGATTTATGAGTTTCGAGATTTTCTCTCGCAAAGCAACATATCGTGGAGTCCCGTCTGTAACGTTTACGAAGACAGGCCGAATGGCATTTAATAAGGCCGCAACTGCTATCTTTGAAAAGAATGCAGTGGAGAACGTCCTCCTGCTGTGGGATAAAGACAAACGACTTATTGGGGTGCGGCCCATAACTAAGAAGGATAACCGGGCTTATTTTGTGAGCGCTGGGACTAGAAAAAACGGGTGTGGATTCACAGCAATGACTTTTGTTAAGTACATTGGACTTGATATTTCGAGTTCTAGGGCTTTTCCTACCCGTTGGGATGAGCTGGAAGAAATGTTTTTGATTGAAGTGCCGGAAGAATATCTTAATAAGGATGGTGTCCCATCGAAGGGAAAAAAGAAACCAACTGAGGGAGCCTAAAAAATGTCTGCTGTAAAGACAGAAACCCCCTGATGCTGTAACATCAGGGGGCACATCAAAGAAAGGAGGAACGACATGTGCTGTAGGGTTCATCGTTCCACCAAGAGGATTGTGGTTACAATCCGTTTAAAATGGATTGAAATCACAATTGTCTTTCCTCCATAGGGCCTAACGGCTCTTTGGGGAAGCATGCCGGAGAGCACTGCGCTCTCCGGCCTTTAACTACAAGCGGGCGTGGCGGAATTGGAAGACGCGCTGGCCTTGGATGCCAGTGGGTGCCTTGCTTAAGGGATAACACCCGTGCGGGATCGAAGCCCGTCGCCCGCATCTTTATATATAAAGATAGCATCGTTTTATCATTTTGTCAAAAATTTCATATAACCTTTAAAGATGTATCTTTTGGAGACTTATACATCAACCGTTTTCCCTCAGCTGAATGTATGGCTCTGATTACACGATCACCATCATTCAATGTACGATTATTCCAAATAAAGTCAAATTGCCAGAGATAACGATGAAGATGTTCATGGCTGACATTATGGTAGATTCCAACTATCCCACGTTTTACAACTGCGAAGGATGATTCGGCTGTATTGGTATGAACATCTCCACGAACATATTCATGCGTGGAATGACATACTTTATCATGACCGCCCATAAAGAAGGAACCAATTCCTCTGTATGCTTTATAATCATCTGTGATAATACGTGATCTAACATCTACTTCTTGTTTTATGGCTGAATGTAATGTTTCTCCTGTAACGTCTGCTACGACACGACGTCTAATATGACCATTTCTTTCGACGGCTGCAAATACAGGAGTTTTGCTTGTCCCGCGACCTCGTTTATGTATCTTCCCATCTCCATAACGAGGCTTACCACCTATATAGGTTTCATCACATTCGACTATTCCATTAAGTTTTTCTGTATTAGAATCTGGTGCCATTGCATAACGGATTCTATTCATCAGAAACAATGCCGACTTGTAACTAATCTGACAATGTCGCTTAATTTCCAATGCTGCTACACCTTTCTTTGAGGTTGAGGCTCTCCAAAATGCATAACACCAATGGCGAAGATCAATCCGCGATTCTTGATATACTGTTCCAATTCTGACAGTATATTGATTGTTACAATCCCGACAACGCCACAAAAAACGCTTATTCCGCATCCCAGTTTTAGAATCACTCATTTTGTATACTTGTGTACTTCCACAATGAACACAGGTCGGCTTATCTCCCCATCTCTGCTTTTCAAAGAACTCAACGGCTGCTAGTTCATCGCAACAAGCTAATGGCATATCTTCAATAATGTCAGATTTTGCTAAATTCGAATGGTCGATTTTTTTATTTTTCTTCATATATTAATATTATACTTAACGCAAAGCATTTGTCAAGGGGCAAATGATATTTTTTAGCGTTTGCGTAAAGTACATACTTCCGAAATAAAATTCTCTTTGAGAATATAAAAACATTTGCACAAGAAATGCGCGCAATGCGACAGCATCTTGCCCTGGTGGAAGAGCTTCACTACAAATACCACAAGGAAGGATGGTTTTTAGAAACAATAGATATTTATTGTGAAGCCGTTCATCGCCTGGTACACGAGTTAACCCTTGCAGATTTAAAATCGCGCGGCTTTTTAGCCTTCCGGGAGTATATAACGAACTATGCCAGATCCGACCATTTTATGTCCCTTTTAGCTGAAACGAAAAAGCTTAAAGCCGATTTATCCGCCGTAAAGTATTGCCTGCTCATAAAGGATAACAGCATCAAGGTTTGCACATATGAATCCGGAATTGATTACAGTGCAGATGTGGAGCAGACATTCGAGAGATTCAAACAGGGAGCGGTGAAAGATTACCGGGTCAAATTTTCCACCGGGCCTGAAATGAACCATGTTGAAGAGAGAATACTGGATCAGGTAGCCCGATTGTATCCCAATATATTTTTAAGTCTCGATGATTATTACGCGAGGAACGGCAATTTTCCAGATGAAACGATAGCCGTTTTCGACCGGGAGATACAATTTTACATCGCCTATCTGGAGCATATCGCACAATTCAAGCGAGTGGGATTAAAATTTTGTTATCCGAAAATTTCTACCCAGTACAAGGAAGTGTATGATTATGAAGGATTTGATTTAGCACTGGCCAATAAACTCATGAGTGAGAACTCATCCATTGTCTGCAATGATTTCTACCTGAAAGACAAGGAACGCATATTTGTAATATCCGGTCCGAATCAGGGAGGGAAAACAACCTTCGCCCGCACCTTCGGACAGTTGCATTATCTGGCTACCATAGGTTGTCTCGTCCCAGGCAGAGAAGCACAACTCTTTTTGTTCGACAGGCTCTTTACCCATTTTGAAAAGGAGGAACACATCGAGAATCTCCGTGGTAAACTGCAGGATGACCTCGTCAGAATCCACAAGATTCTCAATCAGGCCACATCAAACAGTATTATCATAATGAATGAAATTTTCACTTCCACAACACTAAAAGACGCTATTCTCCTGGGTAAGAGGATAATGGAAAAAATAATACAATTGGATTTGCTGTGCGTTTGCGTGACATTTATAGATGAACTGGCTTCTTTAAGTGAAAAAACCGTAAGCATGGTCAGCACGGTAGTTCCCGAAAATCCGACATTGCGAACATATAAAATAGTAAGAAGGCCTGCCGACGGACTTTCATACGCGATATCAATCGCCGAAAAGTATCGACTTACCTACGATTGTTTGAAGGAGCGGATAAAATCATGAAGGCTTTCCTCATGTATAAGGATCGTGATTTTGATCTCCAGCAGGAGTTGCCATGGAATGAACAAGCATTGACACAAGACCTGGAATTAAACACACTGTTTTCTGCCATGGCCCTCGGCAACACATTTTTGTTTGAAGTGGCAAAGAACGCTGTTTTGACCGGTTTCCATAATGATCCGGACACAATACGATATCGCCAAGATATTCTAAAAGATTGTCTGAAGAACTCTTCCATTGTGAGGGATATCTACGACATTGCTGTGGAAGCAATCGAAAGCAAGAGAAAACATTGGTATGGCATATTCAGACATGATTCTCCCACCTCGATACTGCATACTTCATTAGAAAAAATGCAGACATTTGTGGGCCTGCTTAAAAAAATAAAGAATATTGCTGATGAACACGCCGATAAATTCGAGTCGGAAGGCTTTAGGGCGTTCTTCGCGATGTTCGAAAAAGAACTTGGCGATGAATATTTTGCAGGCGTTCAACATCATCTAAGGGCGCTCAAATTCCGCAAAGGAGTTTTGATCAGTGCTGAATTGGGAACAGGCAACAAAGGTACCAATTACATACTTCATGAAACACACGAAAAAAAGCAGAGTTGGATGGAGTGGATCTTTGCCGGAATACAGAGTTGGATGGAGCAGATCTTTGCCAAAAAAACGACCGGTTACACCTTTTATATCAGTGAACGTGATGAAAGCGGCTTCAGGGCCTTGGCAGGATTAAGAGACAGGGGGATCAACCACGCAGCCAATGCTCTCGCCCAATCTGGTGATCATGTTCTTAATTTCTTTATCATGTTGCGGACCGAATTGGCTTTTTACGTTGGTTGTCTGAATTTACACGGGCACCTTGCCAAAAAAGGGGAGCCCATATCTTTCCCTCTGCCCGCGGCTCCCGGCGAACGCAGACATTCTTTTCATGGATTATACGATGTCTGTCTGGCTTTAAACCTGGAACAAAGGATTGTGGGCAACGATGTGAATGCCGACAATAAAAACCTCGTGATAATCACAGGCGCCAACCAGGGCGGCAAATCAACTTTTTTGCGAAGCATAGGTTTATCCCAATTGATGATGCAATGCGGCATGTTTGTGCCGGCTGAGTCTTTCTGTTCCAATGTCTGTGACGGTATTTTCACACACTACAAAAGGAAAGAAGACGTTACCATGAATAGCGGGAAACTTGATGAAGAACTCGGTAGAATGAGCGCTATCGTAGACAACATAACGGCAAATCCCATGATACTGTTAAATGAATCATTTGCCGCGACAAACGAAAGAGAAGGCTCGGAGATTTCAAGGCAGATAATGTGTGCATTATTGGAAAGGCACATCAAGATTTTCTTCGTTACTCATGTATATACATTTGCGCATGGTTTTTATGACAAAAAAATGGAAAACGCCATTTTCTTGCGGGCTGAAAGGCAAAGCGACGGAGGACGAACTTTTAAAGTAATTGAAGGCGAACCATTGCAAACCAGCTATGGCGAAGATTTGTATAACGGGATATTCGAAACCGACGCAAGCACTAAGGTGCGGGAGGCGCTGGACAGTGAATGAGGAAAGGTATCTTTTTATTCAGTTCATTTAATCGTCCAATATACTTTTTCAAATACTGTCCGGTATACGAGTGTTCGACGTGCACGATTTGGTCAGGGCTGCCCTTGGCAACAAGAAAGCCACCTTGATCTCCACCCTCGGGACCAAGATCAATAATATGATCTGCGGACCTGATGATATCCATCATCTAAGTCGGCATGATAATGACTCCTCAGGTTTGGGTACTATTCGTTATTTCTTCACGCTGTACAGAACGTCCTTACCCCTGAATACTGCACTTTCCCCTAATTCTTCTTCGATGCGCACGAGCTGGTTGTATTTGGCAAGGCGCTCGCTCCGGGAGGTTGACCCTGATTTGATTTGTCCGGTACAGAGACCGACTGCAAGGTCGGCAAGCCATGGGTCCTCGGTCTCACCCGAGCGATGGGATATGACCGTGGTGAACCCGGCCCTCTTGGCGGTTTCAATAGTTTGCATTGTCTCAGTGATCGTTCCTATCTGGTTTACCTTGATGAGTATGGAGTTGGCACAACCCTCCTCAATGCCGCGTTTCAGGTACTTCATATTGGTTACGAAGATGTCGTCGCCCACGATCTGTACTTTATTGCCAAGGCGTTTCATGAGGAGTTGCCAACCGTTCCAGTCATTTTCCGCGAGGCCGTCTTCTATGGAAACGATAGGGTACTTCTTGACCAGCTCCTCATAAAAGTCGATCATCTCTTCAGAAGTCCTCTCGGGATCTTTTTCAGAGGCCAGGATGTATTTGCCGTCCTTATAGAACGAGCTTGCTGCAGGATCGATGGCAATTGCTATATCCTTACCCGGTTTATAGCCTGCCTTGCTGATGGCTTCCACGATGAGATCAAAGGGCTGGGTGTTATTCTTCAGATTCGGGGCGAAGCCACCCTCATCACCTACCCCTGTGCTGTAGTCATTTTTCTGGAGGATATCCCGCAGGGCATGGAACGTCTCGGCTGCGTAGCGCAGGGCTTCTCTGAAATTCGGTGCGCCGATGGGTGTGACCATGAACTCCTGGAGGTCTACATTGTTGTCTGCGTGCTTGCCCCCGTTGATGATGTTCATCTGCGGAACCGGAAGCTCCCGGGCAAGGGCGCCGCCCAGATATCGATAGAGAGGGACACCAATGAAATTAGCAGCTGCCCTGGCTGAGGCTATGGAAACACCTGTTGTGAGGTTGGCGCCGAGAACGGACTTGTTTTCCGTTCCGTCCAGTTCGATAAGCATGGAGTCAATGCCCGCCAGGTCCAGCACATCCATGCCGACAAGCTTGGGTGTCACGATCTTGGTCACGTTCTCCACAGCCTTGAGTACGCCTTTGCCCCGGTATCTCTTCTTATCTTCGTCCCTCAGCTCTACGGCCTCGCTTTCCCCCTTTGATGCACCAGAAGGAACCGATGCCCTACCCATTTCACCTGTTGAAAGGTGAATGTCTATCTCAATGGTCGGATTACCCCGTGAATCTAAAATTTCCCTTGCAGCGACAGTAACAATCTTACTCATATAATCCCCCTCGGTTCTCTTTGATTGTAAATCTCATACTCCATAGTCTGATGGTGGTCGTCTCGTCATTCAACCTTGCTGAAATCGGTCTTGAGGAGGAGCCTCATGGCATCCCGCATCTGCTCTTTTTGCCTGAGAAGGGCCAGGTCTTGGGGAGATTCCTGGAATTTTTCCAATGCATGGAAAAAGCGATCGAGGATATCGTCCTTGTAGGTCGGAATCAAAAAGATATGGGTGTGGGGTATCCGCCGCCCACGGGCATACATAAAGATAAAATCCGATGAGAAAGCCTTCATCATCTTGTTGGCAATTGTTCTTGCCGCTTTGAATACGTTCTCGGTCTCTTCCACGGTCATCTCATGCCACCAGGTCACATGCCTCTTGGGGATGACCAGGCAGTGGCCTCTGGTATAAGGATGTATGTCAAGTATGCATATGGAGGTATCATCTTCGTAGACCGGATATGCCAATTCCTTTCCGGCAACGATATCGCAGAATATGCACGGTGCCTTATCCTCTTGAGTCATAGTGCCTCCTTTTTAGCGTAAGCTGGAAAGCATAAGCGACGGCTCTACGGTAAAATGTGAAATATCATTCATGTAACGAGGCCGCCTTTGAGCGTGCCCTTGCATGCATTGAACGAATGAGGACTGTGTTCTTGAAGGGAATTGTATAATGCCAGAAGCCGGATGACTTTTAAGGGCAAGCGCCATACATTCTCCTTCAGATTTCTCTGACAGGAGTCATCAGCCTACCCGGCGGTTATGGGGGACTCCATCCCTGATCTTCGTTAAATGTGTACTGTATTAAGGGTAAAGCTGTCAATCACGAGCTGGAACATTCCATTAACCTCTCCAGCCGGAAATATCATTACCCTTGAGCACGTTTTATACTCTCGCCTTACAGGTTTCTTCATTCATCAGTACACCTATGGTTCAGCACATGCGGCAGCAACACGATGTGCAAGCACCATTATTGTTTCTGCGGCACCAAGGCCGGAGATCCCGGGAAATCCTTCATACTCCATTTTCTTCGAGTCCAGGATAATGCCGTGGACCTCAAAGTCGGCATACATGCCTATCATATAGGCCGACACACGAGAGGCCATATCATCGCAATCGGGACCTGCCTCCTGTATATCCACTGCGGCCGCACGCACGAGGCGGCCTCCTCCCCGGGTCTGGCGGACATATGCACCAATTATTGGATGTGCGAACATGACAGCATCTGGTTCCGACAGAGCCATGCAAAGATTTGCCCGCTCAAAGTCCAGGACCGCCACACCTTCTTCGACCGTGGAAGCCGGATACACAACAGGAGGTGAGTTGTTCGGTCTGTGAACGGCCGTTGATCGCGACACCCTCAACCACCCGGGTTCATGTGTGAACTCCACATCTGTGTGCAGGTATGCCTCACTTCCACAAAGACCTTCCTGCAACTCATCTTTTCTGCACAACACCACGATATCCCATTTCTGCCCCCGAAGCTGCGAGGCCAGCTTAGCAATCCTTGAAAACATTTCAACGAAGCCGTCTGGAATTCGACCTCCTACAATGGCCATCGTATACATTCCTCTTCGGAGCAGCACCGACGCGAGCCTGCCGAGTCCGTCCGCAAACCGGGCCTCACATGCAGGGCTGCCGGGAAGGGCAAAATCCCCTAATCCCCGAGCAATCCAGACAGCTGCGGTACAAGGATCAAAAGTTTTAATCTTCAAGGCAAGGGCTGTTCCCCAGATAAGGCCGGTCAGTGCGGCGGCGCCCGCAGCCGGATCGGCTACGTGCAAATCATTGGCGAGTTCATCAACATTAATACCAAAGCTGTTCGCAAAGTCCACGACCGCCTGCCAAGACTCGAAATGAGATTCCTGTATAATCCCCTTGATGCGGGAGGGATTGTCCAGCTTGTGAACAGCCGGCATGGATCAGCACCTCACTCGTTCCCCGGGCCTTCTTCCACCTCTTCTGCTGTGGGTTCGGGCGTGCCCGGCAGCAGTGAATACGGGATGAATGCCAGGTTGGCGATCATGGTGGGGATGACTGCGCTTGCGATGACACCGGCAACGAGAAAAGAATACTGCGCACGGGTAACAATTCCATGTGAGAATCCATAAAGTGCCGATATGGTCCCGAAGGTGAGCCCGGTGGACATCATCAGGGTATAGTACCATCGTTCATCGATATTTCTGCGGAACAGTCCTATCACCGGGTAGAGTCCGAAGATCTTGCTTGCCACTTTCCCGGCCAGGAGTACAAGAAATATCATGGGCGCCGTCGCTATGGCGGGCAGGGAAACAAGCGATCCTGCCCGAAGGAAATAGAACGGTGTCAGGAACCCGATACACAGGGTGCGCATTCTCCGAACCCACAGGTCATCCCTGGCAGCGAATTCCGCCAGCACTATCCCTGCAATATACGCCGGGAGGACAGCTTCGCTGCCCGACCAGATCGCCAGCGCCCCGAGGCCGAACAGAACGAACAGTATCCACTTGGCCCTGATGGCGGCTGTCCGGTGTCCGTATTTCCGTGTGATGCGCTTGGATATAAACGGAAGCACTGCCATCGCGGCAGCTGTTCCAGCGATAAAGATGATGGTCTTGTAGGAAAAAGGGGCAAAGAGCAGCCCCAGGACAATCACGGTCCCGAGGTCGTTGACGAAACAGGCCCCGAGGATGCCCTTGCCGAACTCGGTCCGGTTGAAGCCGGTCTCGAGCATGACTGCATAAACCACGGCCATTGACGTGGTCGAGAGCGCCACTCCTGCAAGAAGGCTTGCAGAAGGTGTCCATCCCAGCGCATAGCGTGCGAGTGCGGCACACCCCAGGAAAGGCGCGGTAAATCCGATAAGACCGATCACGGTCACCTCTTTCCATTTTGTGCGGATGACCGCGGGTTCCAGCTCGGCCCCGGCCAGGAAGGTCAGGAGCACCGCCCCGGTGGATGCGAGGAAACGGAGCCATTCCGTGTCAGCGCCGATGATCCCGTGCCCCAGGAAATACTCGCAGGCCGCTCCAGCGGCCATGCCCACGCAGATCTCCACCAGGGCCATGGAGATTCTCAGGTAGTAGGCGATAATCGTTGCCAATACTGCAAGGCCGACCCACAAGGCCGCGATAGTGAAGGGTAGTTCCATTGAATCCTCCGTCTTGATGTTTTTCGCCTATGTGCCGGCAAGGGTGTTCAAGCATCGATTACATACCCCTGAAGTTCTGAAATAAGATCATGAAGCTCATGGGTCTTTCCCTGGCTTTTTGACAACAGGGCATCGATGGTGGAGAGCTCATCCCTGATATAGCTTTCCGTCTGCTTGCGCATCCCGTCGATGGCCTTGTTGATCCGGGTCTCCCACTGGGTAATAAGCCGGGAGATGTTCACCTCCGTCGCCCATGAAATCTCTTTGAGAAAATGTTGTTCAAAAAACCTCCTGAAAATAAACATAGGGATGAGGAACCAGAGAAGATCGAATTTGAAATCAAAGGTGTAGAGAACCCCGATGTCGGGATTATCAGGCTCTGTCACTTCGATCTTCCAGTCCGTCTCCGCAAGCCTTATCCCCAGCACCTTGTCAATATTGTCATTGAGCATCATCCTGAAGGTTTCAAGGTAGCGGGTGAGGCTGTTATGCGCCTTGTTCAGGGTGCCGGAGAAGTGTCTGTTTTCCGCCCTGGAGATATGCCGTATCTCTTCTTCCATGTTTTCGGCCACCCATGCTTCATACATTCTGGTCAGCTTCCACAGGTTTCCTTTCCAGGAAGGCATCTCTCCGGACAGCTTGGCTTTGAGCTTCTCTGTGAGGGGATTATTAAATTTTTCAAGATGATTCGTCAGGAGCCCCCGGGTCTGCTTCTGGCATTCTCTTGTAATGACGCCGATCTCTTCCCTGATCTGATCATAACCGACCTTTTCATTCAGGATCTGAGAGTGGAGCGCCTCACGGTCCTGATCGGCCTCAACAGAAGTCTTCATGGCGATATTGAGATAGGAAAGACAACTTCCGAGCAGTGACTGGGTCTTGTAGTTCAGTATGCGATGAAACTCCTGATCCCGGTTCATGGACAGGCCGGACAGGAGCTCCGCCTCGATACGGTGCTTGAAAAATTCCATCCCGACGCGGGTCGAATAGAGAAATATGGGATACTCCCGATTCAACTTCCGCTTTAATGTCTGCTGGAAGAATTGCACTACCTCATTCTGCTGATCCGGACTCAAAAGGTCAGCCTTGGTGAGGAGGATGACGATCGTGGGAGTATGATGGGAGAGGTCTGCGATGAGATTGAGATCGTGCTCGGAGAGCGGGCGGTCGGAACTGATGGCCAGCACGGCTGCCCCTACCTCGGGGAGCCAGTTCTCGGACACCTCCTTGTGATATGTGAACACGCTTCCCAGCCCCGGGGTATCCACCAGGCGGAGGCCGGGATAGGCTTCGAGTGCAGGCAGCTCAATGTCCACGATATCGACGTTTCTGGAATTGGACGGGTTTTGGGCCTCGGAGATGAACTTCTCCAGATCTTCGATGCCTATCTCGGACCTTGTGCCGTCGATGTAGGTGATCATCGAGCGTACTTGCGGACCGTATTGAAGACGGGTGATCACCGTGGTGACCGGAATGACCCCGACGGGGAGTATTTCCCGGTCCACAAGGCTGTTGATGAACGAGCTCTTGCCCGCCTTGAACTGGCCGAGTATGGCCACATCGATAATCGGGTTTTCCTTGAGGAGGCTTTCGCAGACTTCGATCTGGCGGTTCAGGGAAACGATATGAAACCGTGAGGCTGCTTCGTCAATTTTACTGACCAATTCCTTGGTGTCTGAGATGGGTAAGCTTTTAGATGCAAGCTCCATATACGCTCCTTCAGATCTCTCTGAGAGGAGTCATCAGCCTGCTTGGCGGTTAAAAGGGGGACTCCATCCCCAATTCGGCAAAGGATATGTATCGCGCAGAAACGAGATTGTCAATGTTGAATCATGAACAATGATTCGGACACATTGGCTGGCATGAAACTGAAGGACCTTGTTGCGTTCCGGGATCATCCCCGGTATCCTTTTTTTTAAAGAATTCATATTGTCCGGGATGTAATACTTTACTGTGCTGGCAATAGTATATCCTTTAGGAAGGTACCCCATGAGAAAGATCGCACTCACACTCATACCCGGTGACGGGATCGGCATAGAAGTAACAAAGGAATGTATGAGAATCCTCAGGAGGCTCGAAAAGATCCATGGCGGCCTTTCTTTCCTGACCCGGGAGCTCGGCTGGGGATGCGGATATTATCTGAACCATGGTGCCATGATGCCGCAGGACGGCCTGAAGATTCTCGCAGATTGCGATGCTATCCTCCTGGGTGCGGTCGGCTTCCCGGGTGTTCCTGACCACGTATCGCTCCAGGGACTGCTGCTCCCCATCCGGCAGGGGTTCGACCAGTATATAAATTTCAGGCCCATCAGGCTCCTCGATGGGCTGGACTCTCCCCTGAAGGCGGCACCGGTCTGTGAGATTGATTTTGTGGTGATCCGGGAAAACTCCGAGGGTGAGTATTGCGGCAAGGGCTCTTTCATGAATATGGGCACACCCGAGGAGACGGCTGTTCAGGAGTCCCATTTTACCCGGAAAGGCGTGACCAGGGTCATCCGGTATGCCTTCGAGTATGCCCGGTTGCATGGCCGCAAGAGGCTGATCAGTGCCACCAAGTCCAATGCACTGAACTACTCCATGGTCTTTTGGGACAGGATTTTTGAGGAGGTACAGGCATTATACCCCGACATCGAGTCACGGGGCATGCATGTGGATGCCCTTGCCGGGCTCATGATCATGAAGCCGGATGCGCTCGACGTAGTGGTGGCGAGCAACCTCTTTGGCGACATCTTGACCGACCTCGGCTCTGCCATGCTCGGCAGCATCGGGATTTCGCCTTCTGCAAATATCAATCCGGAGAAGCGTTTTCCCAGCATGTTCGAGCCTATACACGGCTCTGCTCCGGACATTGCAGGCAAAGGCATAGCCAACCCCGTGGGCATGATCTGGTCCATGGTGCTGATGCTTGAACACCTTGATCTGAACGACATGTCGGGCTTGCTCATGAACGCCCTTGAAGGCGTGCTCGCAGAGAGAAAGGTGCGGACACCGGATATGGGGGGCACAAGCACTACGGGGCAGGTTGTGGATGATGTGTGTAAAAAACTGGAATTCACCAATCTCATGTTACGCTGAATGAATCCTTGTGCATTATGGTAATTTTTTGTTACAAGGCTTAAGAGTCCCACAACAGGAGATCATGATGCTTAATGGAATGCACCTTCAGAGATATGCACAAGTCCTTATCTGGGGATTGAAGACTGCAAGGGCTGAAAAATACAAGAAGGGCGATATCGTACTTGTCCATTACGATTTGGCAGCTCTGCCCCTGGCCGAAGTTGTCTATTCCCAATTGCTCGACATGGGTCTGAACCCTGTGCAGCGGGTAACCCTTACTCCAAAGATGGAGCATGGCTTTTATACCATCTCAAACACGAAACAGCTCATCTTCAACACACCGGGGGATGAAGTGCTTTTCAAGGCCATCAATGGCAGCATCTCGCTGCGGGCGCCGGATTCTATAACCCACTTAAGCGATGTAAGACCCGAGAAGATCGGCAAGAAGGCAGTAGCGCATAAGTATTTAAACGACATCCTTGACAGGCGTGAAGCCGAAGGAAAATTCGGATGGACCTTGTGTCTTTATCCCACTACTGAACTTGCCCGGCATGCCGGGTTGACCCTGGAAGAGTATTCCGACCAGATTTTACAGGCCTGTTCCCTGAAAAAGACAGACCCGGTGGCTTGGTGGAAGACCATCTACAATGATGCCCAAGCTATCAAGAAGTGGCTGAATAGTATGAAGGTTATAAGCTACCATATCGAGTCCGAGCATGTGGATCTGAAGGTAACTCCCGGACATAATAGAAAATGGGTGGGTATATCGGGGCACAATATCCCGAGCTTTGAGCTGTTCCTTTCACCTGATTGGCGTGGTACTGAAGGCTCTTTTTATGCCGACCAACCAACGTATCGCAGCGGGAACTATGTGAAGGGGGTCAGGCTTCATTTCAAAACCGGGTCCGTAGTGAAGGCATCCGCAGAACAGGGTGAGGAGTTCCTGATAAAACAAATCGCCATGGACAACGGCGCTGACAAGCTGGGCGAGTTCTCCCTCACGGACAAGAGGTTTTCCAAGATCAGCACTTTCATGGCGAACACCCTCTATGATGAGAATTATGGGGGGAAAAGCGGGAACTGCCATGTCGCACTCGGGGCTTCATATTCTGATACCTACGACGGCGATGCTGCAGAGCTTACCCCTGATAAAAAGAAAGACCTCGGGTTCAATGATTCCGCCCTGCATTGGGACCTGGTAAATACCGAGAAGAAACGGGTAGTGGCGCAACTGGTTTCGGGTAAGCGCGTAACCATCTATGAAGCCGGTATGTTTGCCTGCTGAACCCCATCATCTTTGCCCCAGAAGAGTTACAAAAAAGGAATTGATCAATTCCCTGAAATATCTTAGTATCTTTCCATGTAAATATGTAATGAATATATTGCTTGTATCCATATAATCTTCCCCCCAAGAGTTAGGGTATGAGTGAGAAGTCTATTTATCATGAATTGAAGAGGAGGGTCCGCGAGCTGGAGCGTGCTGCACGTCAACGCAAGCATGCAGAAGGCATCCTAAAGGAGACCGCAGAAAAGTATCACATCCATTTTTCACTGGCCAACGATGTCATCTACACAACCGACGAAAATTTCATCCTTCAGAGTGTTTCGCCGAGCGTAGAGCGTATCCTGGGTTATAAGCCTGAAGAACTTGTCGGCAAATCACTAGCCGAGCTGAGCTTCTTTCCTCCTGATTATCTGAATAAGGCCTTGGAAGAGACCCTGCGGGTGCTCTCGGGAGAGAGTATTATCTCTTCTACCTACAAATTTATTACAAAAGACGGGGCGGTGAAATTTGGAGAGATCAGCGGCGTCCCCTTTATGCGGGATGGAAAAGTCCGGGAAATCATCTCAGTGGCAAGAGACCTCACTGAACGCATTGAGATGGAGAAGTCCTTGCGCGAGAGTGAGGAGCGCTTCCGTACGATCTTCGAGTCCGCCCAGGATTGTATCTATATCAAGAATCTCAACCTCGAATATGTCTTCGTCAACCCCTGCATAGAGAATATCTTTGGTCTTTCTTCTGAAGAAATCCTGGGGAAGAGAGAGAAGGATCTTTTCGCAGAGGGAATAGAGTCGGATATCAATGAAACTGATCAGAGTGTTCTGGGTGGAGATGTCGTTGAGGGAGAATATTCAAGGCTTATGAATGGGTCACTTTTGACCTTTCATATCATAAAAGTACCAATGCGTGACAGCACAGGGAAAGTAACCGGCTTATGCGGTATCGCCAGGGATATCACGGAGCGAAAGCGGTTCGAACAACAGCTTCTGGCTAAGGAGAGGGAGCTGGCTCATCAGGCCCGTTATTTGGAGGAGATGAATATAACGCTCAAGGTGCTGCTTGATTCCCGTGAGAAGGAAAAGAAGCAGGATCAGGGAACAATAGTCTCCACGGTGCGAAAGATTATCTACCCCTATCTGGAAAAGATGGATGCGAGCAATCTTGACGAGGAGAACCGGATCTATCTCAGCATTATCAGGACAAACCTCGATGAGCTCCTCTCCCCGTATATAAATCCGCTTTCGCAGCAATATATGAACCTTACCTCCATGGAGATGAGAATCGCCGACCTTATCAAGCAGGGGAAGTCCACCAAAGAGATCGCCGGCATGCTCAGGGTATCACCCTTTGCGGTCTCATTTCACCGCAATAATATCAGGAAAAAGTGCGGGCTGCTCAATGCCAAGAAGAACCTTAGGGTATATCTTAATACGATCGAGCAGGAATCATGATATATTTCATTAGGATTAACCTGTCATTTAACTGTCTAATTTTTAGTATTTAAATTTATTTTTACATATGGCATTATTAAAATGTTGTAAAGGAGGGTATAGATTTTATTTATTTGGCTTCATTGTCCGGCCCCCATGCAGGGACAATGAAGTCTTTTTTTCCCCCTGCTTTTGACTTCTTATATCAAGGGTGAAGTTCAATCCTCTCAGTGAATCCATAAATAATTTTCACAACTATTACAATTTATTTAGGGAAGTTTTACATTGAGTCACCTTGCATTGTGCTATGCTCTTTTCTATTCTAAAAGGATCAACTGTTATGCATACATGGAGGGTCAGATTATGAAGGCGCTGTTCATCTATCCGGAAATCCCGGAAACGTTCTGGAGCTTTAAATACGCCCTTGAGTATGTTTCCAAAAAATCGGCTTTCCCCCCGTTAGGCCTGCTTACCATTGCGGCCATGGTGCCTGATACATGGCACAAACGCCTCGTAGACATGAACGTCGGACCGCTCATGGATGCGGATCTTCTCTGGGCGGACTATGCCTTTATCAGTGTAATGAGCGTGCAGAAGGCCTCCTTTTCCCAAATATTGGCCAGGTGCAGAGAACTGGGCGTAAAGGTGGTGGCCGGGGGCCCACACTTCACTTCCGAAGAGGGCATCATCGAGGGAGTGGAGCACCTCGTGCTCGGCGAGGCCGAGGAGACCTTCAGAAATTTTCTTGAAGACCTGCGCAGGGGTCAGGCAAAAGGGATATACATCCCTCAGTCCAATCCTGATCTCAGCCTCACCTGCGAGCCGGAATGGTCGCTCATCGACTTCAGAGATTATGATTCCATGCTTCTGCAGTTTTCCCGCGGCTGCCCGTTTGACTGTGAGTTCTGTGACATTGTGCGGATCAATGGGAGGAAACAGCGGACAAAGAGCGCATCCCGGTTTATTGCTGAAGTCGAGGGCCTTTTTTTGAGGGGTTGGAGGGGATCCGTGTTCATCGTGGACGATAATTTTATCGGGGTGAAATCAAAGGCCAAGGAGATGCTTAAGGCCCTTGCAGGGTGGATGGATGCTCATGGCAGACCATTCCACTTCTTCACCGAGGCTTCCGTGAATTTGGCGGAAGATGCAGAGCTCATGGACCTTATGGCAAATGCCGGGTTCAACAAGGTATTCATCGGTATAGAGTCCCCGAATGCCCAAAGCCTCAGTGAGGCAGGCAAGATGCAGAACCTGAAAACCGACCTGCTCAAGTCCGTGCGCGTCATCCAGAGCCACGGTCTTGAGGTTATGGGAGGCTTCATCATCGGCTTCGATAGCGACCCCGAAGACATCTTCGAGAAGCAGATCGAATTCATCCAAGGCAGCGGCATCATCATGGCCATGGTGGGGCTCTTAGAGGCCCTCAAGGGGACAAGACTCTGGAAAAGGCTGAACTCCGAGGGGAGGCTGCTGTCGGAATCCTCAGGAGACAATACCGATTGCAAGCTTAATTTCATCCCGAAGATGGACCGAGAAACTCTTATCAGCGGTTACCGCCGTGTTCTGGAGACCATCTATGCACCTGCTGCCTACTACTGGAGGTGCCGGGAATTTTTAGGCCAGTACCATCAGCGTACAGTCTCTATAATTAACAGTTCCGGGATCAAGGCGTTTTTCAAGAGCCTCTGGCGCATCGGGGTCTGCAATGAGGAGGGGTTCAGGCCCTATTATTGGAAGCTCCTCATCAGGAGCCTCTTAACATGCCCAAAGACCTTTGGTGAGGTTGTCCGCCTCATGATCGTGGGTATACACTTCCGGAAGTGCCTCCTGAAAAACAGGGATGTCACCTTGTTCCCCGATCTTGATCCGTTTGGTAAAGCGGGAATGGCACAGAAGAAGGCTGCATAATCTCCAAGTTGTTTCCTTTTCTTGCCCGGACCAAGGATAAGAAAACCCTTTGACTGACTGGGATCAATTCTCTATACCTTGTTTAGTTAAAGGGAAGGGATGAATCCGTGAAAGTAGCAAAGTCCGGTGACAAGGTCAGGGTCAACTATACGGGAAGGTCCGAAGACGGTCAGGTCTTTGAGTCTTCTGTCGGCATCATGCCTTTCATATTCACCATCGGCGCCGAAGAGGTGATCAAGGGATTTGAGGATGCCGTCATAGGCATGCATCCGGGCGATCGTAAAAAGGTCATTGTTGAACCGGAGGACGGCTTTGGACTGTATGATGAAGACCTTGTCATAGAAGTACCCAAATCGAGCTTGCCTTTGGATCTCAAGCTCCAGGTCGGCATGGATTTCGAGATGGAGGATGACGAGGGCAATATACTGCCTGCCGTTATCATCGATGTCATGGATGATTCCATCCTTATCGACGCAAATGCACCGCTTGCGGGCAAGAGGGTGATCTATGATATTGAGCTCATTGAGATCCTTAAGAGAGGAAGGGTATCAGGGGACGGTACTCTGGCAGTTTCGTGAAAAAGTCTTTTACCGGACGGCCCCACCATACTCACGGGTTTTATGCTAGCGCTTGATTACCAGTACCGGGTGTTTTGCCTTTCTCACCACCTTTTCTGAAACCGAGCCGAGCAGCATCTCCTCCAGGTTGCTTTTCCCATGAGACCCGATTACGATCACTGAAGGATTTTCCTCTTCCGCCACCTTAAGCACCACCCGCAGGGGCACACCCTTTTCGAGTCGCTCCTTTACCGAAAAACCATGCTGTTTCAGCTCGTTGACGATTAACGCGATTTCTTCAGACGAGCGCTTTTCAATCTCCCTCTCTATGCCGACAAAGTCCTGGATTGTGCTGTAAGAGCTCAAGAGCTCAAGGTTTGACTGGTCTATGACATGCAGTACGATCACTTCTCTGCTGCCGGCCTCCTTCAGACGCTTTACATACTGCAGGGCTTTTGCTGCAACATCTGAAAAATCCGTGGGAAAAAGTATCTTTTCAAACATCTTCAACCTCCTGGATACTGTTTTCAAACCGGCCTGATACATGCAACCGAATCATTCCTTCATAATATAGAGAATACAGGAGTCAGGGGTCAGAATCCAGTATTCCTCTCAACCTTGTATTCATGCATGATAATCTGGTAAGATAATATGGGAATATACGTACAACCCTCTAGAAGGGTTTGGCATTCGGTTTATCAAAGGGGCGTTTATGAAGAGATTTGTTTGGATTGCAATAATGTTGTTTGCATTTATTTTTACCATGGGCCTTCATGCTGAAGAGCCGTGGAAGCTTGCCAAGGAAGGTGACGGTATAAAGGTCTTCACGAGGCCTGTTCCCGGATCGGCCGCAAACGAGTTTAAGGGCATTGCCGAAATTGACGCACCAATTGAAGTGATCATCGAGGTCTTCAGAGACATCCCTTCATTCCCTCAGTGGTACGGTTTCTGTAAGGAGATCAAGCTGCTCAAACATGACCCTGAAAACCATAGGGTCATCTACTTCGTTCTGAAGACTCTTGGGCCTGTCAAGGATAGGGATTTTGTGGCCGAGGTCAACGATGATTTTGACAAACAATCGGGCAAGTACACGATCATCCTAAAAGCCGTCAAGGAGGATATTGTTCCCAGGCAGGACAAGTATGTCCGTATGACGGATATCAGCGGCACGTACGATATGACTCGTATGGAACAAAATAAGACGCATGTGGTCTATACCATCAAGGCCGACCCGGCAGGCTATATCCCTGCCTTCATAGCGAATATCATCCAGAAGGATCAGCCGTTCCTTACCTTGAAGGGTCTCAGGGTAATGGTCCAAAAGGATGAGTACTACCAGAAGGCAGGTATTGCACGGAAGAAGTAGGGTTACCTCGCATGATATACTTTCCCGGTGAGTCCATAGGTGGCGAACTCAAAAAAATCATCTTTGAGAGGGTCACCTTTTGAGAGCGACTTCGTATGAAAGGAATATCCATGGCTGATGAACAGAAACATACAGGCCCTTGGAAGACCTTTCGGTTTTGCCCCGGCTGCGGTGCCGAAGGCATAGCTGTCCGCGCAGACCGTTCAGTGTTTTGTAAACAATGCGGCTTCCATTTCTATTTCAATGCCGCCGCAGCAGTGGCCGGTCTTATCGAGGACGATATTGGCAGGCTCCTCATGACCGTACGCGCCCATGACCCGGCAAAAGGCGCCCTGGATCTGCCCGGCGGATTCGTTGACTTCGATGAGACCGCAGAGGATGCCCTGATGAGGGAGGTCAAAGAAGAGCTGAGCCTTGAGGTGAAGGAGTGTTCCTATTTCAAGTCATTCCCCAACACATACATCTATGACAACATCACCATGAGGACTATTGACCTCGCCTTTATCTGCACAGTGGAGTCCTTTGAGTCCCAGAGACTCTCGGATGAAATCAAGGATGTCCGATTCTTAAATCCTCTTGAAATATCCCTTGACCGCATCGGGTTCGATTCCATCAGAAACATTGTTTCAACATACCTGCGATCAAGAACGGCATAAAACACCATTAGCCGCCCCGGGCGTAACATGAACTGAAGGAGATGAGGTTGTGGCGAAATTTCTCATCGAGGCCGTACCTGAGAGGTGCACAGGCTGTCTGAGGTGCCAACTGGCATGCTCTCAGCGGTATACCAAGGCCTTCAACCCTTCGGCAGCACGCATAAAGGTCGTTCTTAAGGGGGCTGGCTGTGAGGTCTCCTTCTCAGCCGAATGCACCGGATGCGGTATCTGCGTTGAGAACTGTTTCTATGATGCCCTCCTGAAAAGGCCCGGAAAGGTGAAGTCATGACCAGGGGAGGATTTGCCGGCAGGGTCCTGTCCGTGGACCTGACAAACAGGTTTATTGAAACGGCTCCCCTTGACCTGGTCATGGCGGAACATTTCGGCGGGGGGCTGGGCCTGTGTATAAAACTTGCCTATGACAGGCTTGATCCGACATGTGATGCCTTTTCTGATGAAAACACCATCGTTCTGGGCGCAGGGCCGCTTGTCGGTACCAGTCTCCCCGCCACCTCACGGGTATATGGCGTTACCCGGTTCCCGGGTAGCTCCAGGATCGGCTGGTGCGGGGGAGGGGGCATGGTATTCGGATGCCTCCTGAAGAATGCAGGGTATGATCATATCATCATCAAGGGCGGCTCCGATGTCCCCGTATATCTGAAGATTCTGGACGATGACATTGAGATCTTAGATGCAGCCTCTTTATGGGGGAAGGGTATCAGTGAGACCTATGAGCAGCTCATGGATAAGATCGGGAGGCCTGCAGGCGTGATCTCCATCGGCCAGGCAGGAGAAAATCAGGTTTCTTTCTCCATGGCTTATATCGACCGGATCTCCACCCTGGGCAGGGGAGGGTTCGGAGCGGTGATGGGCTCCAAGAACCTCAAGGCCATCGTGGTCAAGGGCACCAAGGGCATTCATGTCGCCGATGCCCGGGCCTACAAGGCCTTGAGCGGTGCAATACTCAAAAAGATACGTGCCTACCCATACCTCAAGGAGTGGCAGGACTTAGGCCTTCTCAAATCGCTCCCGGTCGTGCCTCCTGATGTCTACCATGAACTGAAGCTCAGGAGGATCGCATGCGTCTCATGTCCCATCGGGGATAAGGACCTCATAAGAATTGCCGGTGAAGGCTCTGAAGAAGTCATATGTTCCAGTTCTGCAGTGAATCTCTTCATGCCGCTGGTCTATGGGTTCAAAGATCCCTTGGATGCTGCACGATGCATCGCCATGCTGGATGATTACGGCCTGGACATGTTCGAGTTCTTCGGGGTCATGGCCTTTGCCGGGGAACTGCAGGACCGTGGGATCATCCCGCTAGAAGGGAAGGAGGATAAAATCGATATCACCTCTTTGTCTTCCATGAAGGAGTGGGCAAGAAAGATCTCGCTGAGAAACGGCCTGGGCCGGATATTTGCGGACGGCTTCAGGGGCATGTTCAGTCAATTCGGCCCGGAGGCAAAGAAACTCGCCCCCTCTACGATAAAGGGCATGCTGACCTATATCGGCCCCAGGGGGCCGATGCCGTGGAACCTGTTCGGCACCATGGAGCTCGGCCAGGTCTTGGACCCAAGGGGGCCCCATGTGGGCTCCAGCGGATCACCAACATATTTTGCAAAGCGTGAGCTCGATGTCTTCCCCCAACACCTGAGGCGCATGGGTATCCCCGAAGATGCCGTCGGCAGGATCCTGCCCGGACTGGGCACCCCTTCCCAGGGGCTTAAAATAGGCAGGCTGCTGAAGTATTCCCATCAATGGTTCACCATCCTTGGTTCCCTAGGTATTTGTGCAAGGGCCCAGATCAACCGGTTCTATGATGCCGGCTTGTGTGCAAAGCTGTATGAGGCAGTTACCGGGATCAAGACGGATCTCGATGCCCTCAGGCTGAGGTCGGATCGGGCCTGGACCCTGTTGTGCATGGCCAATGTCCGGGCCGGGTATACGAGGAAGGATGACATTCTGCCTGAGAAATGGTTCCAGGATCCTGCCTTCAAGAATTACCTGACCGGCCGACCGTTAAGCCCTGATGACGTGGAGCGTATGATGGACGACTATTATGACGAGCAGGGGTGGGACGTAAAGACCGGGATACCGACGCAGGAGAGGCTGAAAGAGCTTGGGTTGTGAATAGGCATTGATCGATTGTAGGAGCGGCTTCAAGCCGCGATCAGCACCAATACGATCGGGTCGCGCCTGAAGGCGCTCCTACAGACACCTGATATCTATTTCTCGTTCTTGTGATGCTTGATCACTGATAGTCTTCGCAGCATAGGCGCCAGAATCGATAAACCCGACATGTGGAAGTTCATAAAAGAAACCCCGGGGTGGAGATTTTCTGGCGGACGGCCCTGCCACGGCATTATAGTAAGATACTAACAGTATACAATTATTATTATAATTATTTAATTTAATAATAATAACAATATATTAATAGTATACTTTAATTATACTATCTAGAATATTTGATCTTGACAGCCTCAGAACAAGGATGCTAGGAATCTCGCACTATTTCTTTTAGGAGCTTATATGCATGAGATCAGGGTCCATGGGAGAGGGGGACAGGGTGCTGTCACTTCAGCTGAGCTCATAGCCATTGCCGCCATCGATACGGGCAGATTCGCGCAGGCTTTCCCCAG